>Ga0335394_10000037_pt1 | contig 132812 bp, 113 predicted proteins | sample MAT03_FD_205741 | JGI IMG/M metagenome (GOLD analysis project Ga0335394, IMG submission 205741) | Freshwater microbial communities from Lake Fryxell liftoff mats and glacier meltwater in Antarctica - MAT-03 (spades assembly) (version 2) ... | reverse complement strand
ACATTGAAGATCCTCATCATGCGTTAAACTGACGGAAAGATTGAAGGCGGTTGAAACCGCCGAGTCGCTTCCCTCTCAGGACTAAAGTCGCTGAGTTTCACGCATTCCGCTATTCTTTTTATGATTGCACGAATAGCGATCGGACCCCTACTTATCTAATTGTTATCACGGCTATCCTGGTGCTAGCGATCGCATCAATATTTGGAATTAAATTAATTATTAAAATACTTGTCAACCAAGATTTGACACTCCTCATTTAATCGACTTATAATTTTCTCTTGCATATCAGCGCTAAGCATAGTAAAAAACGTTGCATAATCTTCATAAAAGCTTTCCCTTACGTCGCTTGCCAACAATTCCTCAACTGTCTGTTGTTCCCTCCGTTCGACTCGGCCAATTTTCGATATCAAATTATTCAATCTCGTTTCGGTAACAAGTGACAGCATCGCCTGCGTTAACTCAGTTTCTCTACTCAAACTTTGACTTGTATGCGTCGCCGTGAAATGAGTCCACTTTGTCGCCTGATGAAATCTGCTATCTTCGGCAAACTCCGGTATTTTTATCTTCAGTATCGGTCGGATTCTTCCCTTGGTAGTTTCCAAATAAAAGGATTTCATAGGTTTAATCACAACACCTTCTGCCTTATTGGGTGATGGTAACTTCGGTAATCCTAATAAGGCAGGTATAGTAGAATTAAATTCTATATTATAAGCAAGTGCTGACTCATATTTACCAATAAATAACGGTTGAGCGCACATCATGTCTACTCGTTCAAATATTTTAATCGCTTTGTCATAATCCACGTAAGTGCGTGCATTTATATTGCCAGATTCTACAAGGGCAATATCAAAAGCACAGTATTCAATTTGGGGGGAATAATAAACACCAGTTTGCACCGCGTGAACATTAGGGACTATGGTAACTTCTGGATGAGGATATTCTCCCCCAAATAATTCACCGTACACGGAAATTCTCGACAGACGTAAAGTGTCTGCCTGGATAATATTGAAAATTTCCTTAACTCGATCGACTAATTGAGTTCCCAGGGATTTAAACCAGAAAAAATCTTCTTGTGGGAGCAAAAATTCCTTTCTTTTGGCAAAGCGAACTTTCTCGCCATCGGTGACGATCGCAAAATTAGCGCCGTGAATCTTTTCTGTTACCACCCAATCGGTTTTCTTAAAAATTCGATAATCCGACTCCGTGAGATTCCATTGTTTCGGATTGTCCCGAATTTTTTCATAGCTTATGAAATTCCAATCTGTTAAGTTATTTTCAAGCATATCCATAACTGCATCTTTGAGTCCAGAAACCGGGTTTCTTTTTTCCCCTTTCCTGCAAGGAGAGGGGTTGGGGGAGAGGTTATCGCACTCCACCTGCAACTAGCTGCTGCTGAACGTTTGGTGGAACTTGTCGATATTCTGCAAACTCCATTGAGAAGCTAGCTTGTCCGGAAGTGATCGATCGCAAATTCGTCGAATAACCGAACATTTCCTTCAGCGGAACTTCTGCACGGATAATAGTATATCCTTGCATAGTCTCCGAACCCAACAACAAACCGCGACGAGAAGAAATATCTCCCTGCACTCTTCCCACATACTCGTTTGGCGTTTCCACTTCCACAAGCATAATCGGTTCGAGGATAATCGGGTTAGCTTTTCGGAATGCTTGTTCAAAGGCAAAATGAGCCGCCGATCTAAAAGCTAATTCCGAAGAATCTTCCCGGTGGTAATTACCGTGTTCCAGAATTACCTTTACCCCAGTTACCGGATAACCGATTAAAAGTCCGCTGTTAATTGCATCGCGGAAACCTTTCTCGCAAGCGGGGATAAACTCTTTGGGAATTGCACCGCCGACGACTTTGTTCTCGAACGCGAATGCTTCTTGGCAAGGTTCTATTTTACCAATTACATGAGCGAATTGTCCGGAACCGCCTGTCTGCTTTTTGAGCAGATAATCGAAAGTTGCCGTTTGTGAAATAGTTTCGCGATAAGCTACCGCCGGATCGCCAACATAAACTTCCGCTTTGTATTCCCGCTTGATGCGTTCGATGTAGATTTCCAGGTGCAATTCACCCATTCCCGAAATCAAAGTTTCCTTAGATTCTGGATCGATGCTGACACGAAATGTCGGATCTTCGCGCATAAAACGGTTGAGCGCTTTCGAGATGCGATCGCTATCTTCTTTATGCTTCGGCGTAACTGCCAAAGTAATCACCGCATCGGGAACAAACATCCCTTCCATCGAAACATTTATTCCTTCCGAACAGAAGGTATCGCCAGAAGCGCAATCAACACCAATCAATGCCACAATATCACCCGCCGCAGCAACTTCGATATTTTGGCGTTTGTTGGCGTGCATTCGCACAAACCGTCCTACGGAAACTGACTTGTTGGTGCGCGTATTGCGGATGCGATCGCCTTTTCGCAGCGTTCCCGAATAGATGCGCGTGTAAGTCAATTGTCCCGACTGTTCATCATCGGCAATTTTGAAAGCTAGCGCCACAACTGGCGCATCCCTATCTGCGAAAACATTGACTTTTTCCTCTGTTTTAATATCATACGCTTTCACTACCTCCCTGTCAATTGGTGATGGTAAGTAGAGAGTAACGGCATCCAGCAAGTTTTGCACGCCCTTGTTTTTGAAGGCAGAACCTATCAAAACAGGGGTAAGTTCAAGGTTCAAAGTTGCCTGTCGAATACTTTCCCAAATCATCCCGATAGGAACCTCTTCGTCCATCAGCAGTTTCGCCATCATCTGTTCCGAGAACATAGAAAGGCGATCGAGCATTTTTTCCCTAGCTATTGCCGCTTCTGCTTGCAGGTTTTCCGGAATAGGTCGAATAAGTCTATCCTCCCCGTTTTCTCCTTCAAAGTAGTTCGCCGTCATCTCAATTAAATCGATGACACCAGCAAATTTATCCTCACTTCCAATCGGATACTGAAGCAGTAAAGCATTCAAATTCAGCTTATCTTTCAGCGCACCCGCAACCCGAAATGGATCTGCACCCAAACGATCCATTTTGTTGATAAAAGCAATGCGCGGTACTCGATAGCGTTTCACTTGTCGGTCTACTGTAATAGACTGCGACTGCACGCCAGCAACAGCACAAAGCACCATAATCGCACCATCGAGAACGCGCAAAGCACGCTCAACTTCAATCGTAAAATCTACGTGACCGGGAGTATCGATCAAGTTGATTTGGATGTCGTTCCAAATGCAGGTTGTAGCGGCAGAAGTAATGGTAATTCCTTTCTCGCGCTCTAGCGGCATAAAGTCCATCGTAGCACCATCTCCGTTGCCACGCACCTCCTCAATTTTGTGGATTCTGCCAGTGTAGAAAAGTATCCGTTCTGATAGGGTTGTCTTACCAGAGTCGATGTGGGCAGATATTCCGATGTTGCGTATGTTTTTGAGGGGAATCATAGGACTTGCTCCTTGCTAGAGCGATAGAAAGATGATTGCCACTTGTGCGGCAATTATCTGTATAATACAATCATAATACAGAAAGTGTCAAGTTTTCATTTTGTTACTCGAAAGCCCCAAAAGGAATCTTAACATGAACTTTGAACTGTATCAGAGCGTAGCTTTGCGTCGGGATTTACCGGAACATCATCTGAAAAAAGGAGATGTGGTGACGCCGATTGATCGCGTACCTTAAGTTACAAAGATTCGAGGTAATATGGCAATTGGTTCACCAAGCGCAACTAAAAATTGCATGGCAAAGTTACCAGAAGAAACTAGCACGACTATTTTCAACTTGCAGCGACGACTGTTGCAGCGCATTGACGAGGCAACTGCAACAGCCTTAATTATTTTTTAACACTTTGGCGAAACAGAAGAAACTGTTCCCGAATTAGAGCAACTTCAGAACGTCAGAGAAAGGGCAACTTCTTCTTACTCAAGACTTTACACGCTCCTGTTGCGGGTTGCAGAATCTCAACCAGCTGCTACGTCTGCTACTCTAAACTTATTGGCGCAATCAATCGAACAGGCAGAGGCTACCAACGCTGCCTCACAAGCAAGTATTCAAGACGTTAAGAGGAATTGGAATTTGCCATGAACAATCAACCTAGAATTCCCGATCCAGAAACGAGAAAACGCTCGGTCGAGAAGTTGCGAGAAGTTGTCCGCCAGTATGATACTTTGAATCTATTACTGGATCGAGCGATCGCACAAGCAGAGGAAGATATTCGCAACAGTCCCCTGACAGCTTACCGCTTGGGGAAAGCAAACCGTGTAGCAGCACAAGAGAAGGAATCAGACTCATAGATTTTTTAGCGCGATCGCGCAAAACTCAAAACTTTACCAATAGTGCGATCGCGATCGGGAATTATCCCAAACAAAAATGATTTAATATAATGAAGCTAGACTGCGGCTGCTGAACCAAAGTCACCTATCCCTTCACCTCATGTTGGTCGTCCTCCGACCCGCAACACATTATATATGCAGCAGCCGAAAAATCTCAAACGCCTCCTTCAAGCTTTGGCAAAAAAGGGGCTCGATGTCAACTACAACGATCGCACTTACTCTGTTCGCCTCAATGATTCTCCCGATGCACCAACTGCGGAAATCCTTCTCCCAGAAGGCTTTCCAGTGGAAGCAAAAGCACTCAAGCAGTTAGCAAATCTGGCACAAATTCGCCATCCCGGAGGCGGTTCTGTGTGCAAGTGCTGTGCAACGCCAGACTTTCATCCCGGTGATGCTGGAGTTGCGATCGGATCAATTGTGGAAACAGAAGGGATGCTTATCCCCGCCGCTGTCGGTTCCGATATCAACTGCGGAATGCGATCGCACGTCGTTGACTTATCCCTAGAACCTTGCGAAAACTTAATATACACGCTCAAACCGGGTCAAAATCCGATCGCAACGCTCAATCGTCTATTAGCTTGGCGCGAAGGACAGGCTGGCGTGGGAACTTCCATTGAAAGCGATTCGATTCCTTATGTTGATGTGAGTGGAAGAATAGAAGATGACGATGCTAGCGCTACGCAACCTTCCCCAGTTACCCCACCCAGCAATAATGGAAATTTAAGGGATCTGTAAATGATTGCGTGCGGTTGGATGCGTTTGGGATTGGTGGGTGCGATTTACACAAACGCAATTGAATCAGCGTGCTGGAGTGACTTTTGCCACTGGATTGCGATCGATTTTACGCCAAGACCCCGATATTATTATGGTGGGTGAAATTCGGGATAGCGAAACGGCTCAAATCGCAGTACAAGCCTCGCTAACCGGACATTTAGTGTTAACAACGCTGCATACAAACGATGCGATCAGCGCCATTCCCCGGCTGAAAGCTTTGGATGCAGATCCTAGTATCCTGAGCGATGCAATTCTGGGTGTTGTTGCTCAGCGTTTGGTGCGGCGGGTTTGTCCTCACTGTGCTGAAAATTATAAGCCAAAAGCAGAGGATTTGCAAGCACTGGACTTGGATTTGGAGCTTGCTAAACTAACAACTTGGCGTCGGGGTCGCGGCTGTTCCAAGTGTTTTTATACGGGTTATTTAGGGCGGGAAGCGATTGTTGAGTTGCTTGAAATTGATGATAAGATGCAGCAGATTATGGCGGAAGATGCAATTCCAAAAATGCGTTACCACCTCGGTTCCAGTAACTTTATTTCGTTCCGAGAATCGGCTATTGAAAAGGTGATGAATGGAGTGACTACGGTAGAGGAAGTGCTGAGGGTAATGCCGCGTCGCGCTTTACTTCGCAAGTCTTTAAACTTGCCTCGGATGGAATACGATCGGGCAATGAGTGCTGCTTAAATTATACCGCAAATGTAGAAAATAATTAGGCGATCGCTTCTCTCTACCCTTCCCGTATCATCCAGACCAAAAATGCCAAAATTTGCTCTACTGGCGGTAACGAATAAATATTTAAATCAATGGTTACTTCGGTTCCAGTAAGCTTAAGAAATTGCCATTGGAGGCCATTACTAACAGAACCATAGAGGGTGGGCAAGGGTTTTTGTTTGGCTTCATTAAATTTCTGTGCGGCCACCATTTCTGCAACACACTGACCAATTCCTGTTTTTAAATCTGCCTGTTTTGCCTCTACAATGATAATGGCTGGTGCTTCAATTGCTAATTGTTCGATGGAATGACTGATGAGAAAGTCGCAGCGTCCATTTAGTCCGAGAGATTCATCTACGTTGAAATCTTCTCCAGAGAACAGACTAATTTGACGGTTGAGAATGCGGCGAACTTCTACAAGAACGGGGCTAATAATTAGCTCGGATCTGGCTTTTTCGCTTCCTGTAGCTACAGCAAGTGGTAGAGTTTCTTCCAGAGTTGCCGAAAGGGTGAGACTGGGTGGGATGGGGGCAATTTCAGGGAGAAATCTGATTCCTTCTACTGTGGTTAAATTGAAGGCTTCTTTAACTTTGGTGATGGTGGTGAATTGACTATAGGGCATAAGTTTTTGTTTCAGACAGAATTAGACTATTTTAAGATTTGGGATTAGCATTAATGAAGTTGTGATTTGAGAGCGATCGCGATTCTGGAATTTTTCGACAAGTCAAACAGCCGATCCAGTGTATCTTTTGCCTAACTCTACAGAAGCTAATAGGATTGTAAATTGTGTGGGCTCAAGCATGACATTTTCATACTCAAATCCGCCTACCAGTTTGTTGTTAGGAATAGCTAGATCGACTGCATATAATTCTGGATTTTCGTAACATTCAACGATCGCTCCTTCTGTACCTTTGAGAATTATGCGATCGCGGTGGTCAAAGTCTGCATGAATATCAACTAGGGTTTGAATGGTATCATAAAGTTTAGCTTTCATTATCTATCCCCTAAGTCAAAACTCGCCGTCGATCTGATAATGCCGTTTGGCTACCTGGAAATTATAGGATAGATTCTAAAATATCTAGTTGAGAAGCATCATAAATACTAGCTAAAGTTTCCAACATAAAACTCATAGAAACAGGATAGCCAGTAATATCCATGTTATGTGGAATTACGATTTGAAATTGCTCCCCATCCGGTTTTTGATAACCCCAAATTGATGAAATATTGGGTTTTTCATGCTCTTTTTGCCAACCTTTAGACTGTAAATAGGCGATCGCTTGTTCTGGTTTAATTGATTTCAGAGCCTCTAAATCATTGACAATTACTTTAACTTTGATTGGCCTTTTCATAAATTTTCTCGGTTACTGATACGTTGCATCATGTTTGTGAGAGATTGAACACCAAATAAGTTTTGGCGAGGTATTCGCACAGTCACAGTTTGGTCATTGGCTGTGGCAGGTTGGCCTGCTAGAGATATCCAATAGCCACAGTATTTTAAGCATAACTCGTTTTGCGATTGTTGCAACCAATCATCAGGTTCATCTGGAACTACAACTACTACCAAAACTATCGGTGGGTCTTCATTAGGTCTTCTCAATTCTTCATAATTCTTAACTTTGAGAGGATATCTTAGATAGTTATCGTCCATTAGGTTCCTAGATGTGCATTTGACTTGGACTAAAAGCTGAGGTAATCGCAATATTCCTGGACTGCGATCGCCTGTAATAATTAAATCAATGCCAATTTGATCTAAGGGTGTATGGGTTCTTTGCAATGCGTAACCTGCGGCTGATGTAATAGCGTAAATGTAGGCATAGCTAAATTCTTCTTTTTGGGTGTTTTTCTCCATAGTAGATTACAGTTTTGGGCTTTGATTTAGCAGGCCAGTTAACAACTTTATCGGTATTGTACTAAAGTTCTGCGACATTTCTTACCCTTCCCTTACCATCCAAACCAAAAATCCCAAAATTTGCTCCACTGGCGGTAGTGGATAATCGGTAAAATCAATTGTTACTGTAGTCCCCTCTAGTTTGAGAAAGCGCCACTGTGTTCCACTGGAAACGATACCGTAGATAACTTTAATAGATCGCCCCTTGTTTTCATTGAACTTCTGTGCGGCTACCATCTCCGCAATACATTGACCCAAACCAACTTTCAGGTCTTCTTTCTTAGCTTCTACCACAATAATTGCTGGTGCTTCAATGTCTAGCTGTTCGGGTGAACGGCTAATCAAAAAATCGCAAACGCCATTCAGTCCAAGTGTGGTATCGACGTTAAATTCCTCTCCAGAAAACACGCCGATTTGTTGATTAAAAATGCGGTGAACCTCTAGCAATACGGGGTTAATAATCGCTTCAGATCGAGATTTTTCGGTGCTAGTGGCGATCGCCCAAGGTATGTTGGTTTCTAGTAGGGTTTTTAAGACTGTACTGGGTGGGATGGGGGCAATTGCCGGGAGAAATCTGATTCCTTCTACTGTGGTTAAATTGAAGGCTTCTTTTACTTTGGTGATGGTGGTGAATTGACTGTAGGGCATGATGGTTTGCGTTGAGTTATGTAGTAAATTACTATCGCTATCGTGTCATTGTAAAAGGCATATTTACACTACCACAGATTCCACTGCCACTAATTTTATTACCTTCCAGTTTGTCTTGAAGGCTTGTAGGTTGTCTATTATTGAAGTTTAATTTTACGCCAACAAATGCCAGTAAATTAAGTCGATTTTAAGGGGTTTCATTTATTATTCCAGTTTATTAAAATCTAATTTTCCATCAGAATATAATCTCTATCGTACCAGTACCAACACATTCAGGAGGGCTAGTCAATGTGATTGTATCCCTCACAGATGCTTCTCCTCCAGGAACTGTATGCACAACTTGATCGCCAGTATTAGTATTTATCTCATTTGAAAAATAAGCGAGATACTCGTCCGTACCTCTAACAGAACCACTAATAATATTGCTTCCACCTGTGTAGTGTGTAGGGTAAAGGTACAGAAACTATTATCATGTAAGTTTGGCTAGGACTAGGGTCTGGAGGAGATGTAGTAACTGTACATTGACCTATTCTGATAGGCTTTTGAGCGAGATTATTATTACCTAAATTAGAGGCTACAGATTGTTGAGATTGAGCCAAAGCTGTTCGTAATTCTCTTAAGTGTCCAACTATTCCACCGATTATTCTATCGGAAATGCCAGGAGATGACCAATTATTAGGATTCAAAAAATCCTGCATCTCAGGAGAGTTCAGAATCGGATTCGGATCGAACGGTGTAATCGTATCTTGAGGATAATCATATCTTTCTCCAGCTTTAACCAGCCTACCGTCGGGATTTTTAGCTGATTTAACCCGCACATCTCCTACTAATACATTAACGTTGATACCAGTAACACTATCAGCAGTTTGAATGATACTTTCTCCCGGAGTTGGTACAACCGTAACCTCATCTTGAGCTTGAGCTAACAGTTTTTGAGAAGCTTGAAGATTATTATTTAGCAACCCACTTCTATTACTACTACTTCTTTGCAATTGAACTCCCTCTGGTTCACATCCCCTGTCACTCCCTTTTTTCCAAGTAATTGTAAATCGACCTTTAGCACTACAGGGAAAACTCCATTCTGAAGGAGTTGGAGAAGGCCCAGCTTTTACTAATAATCCTGAACTATCTAAAGGCGCATCCTGAAAGAAACCGAGGTGAGCCCAAGGCTTATTTCCACCTGGAACATATAAAATTGTATTCCGCTGCAATTTCTGTTCTACACTCGCGGGGTTTCGGCGATTATCGCCCACACCGATAGTTAATCCTGTTCCTTCAATTTTGCCAATGTAAGCGCCATCTGGTGTAATAGCATAGCTGCGAACACCTGTCATCACAATCACAATTAACGTAAGTAAGCTGGCTAAAGCCATAATCAAGCGCTTAGTATTGCTGTGAGATTTCCATCTGTTCATAATCGTGTTCCTTAAGGTAATTAGACTATTTTAAGAGTTGGGATTAGCAGGCGAGTTAACAACTTTACAGGTATTAAGACGATTAATTGCCGAATCATAAGGCGGTACAATTAATATCTTACTGGTGAGAGTTAGCTCATCTAACTCTTTACACTGAGAAGCTTTATAAGCGGATTTTTTATCGTACCAACCACAGTGGTTCTGAGTCCACTTCCGCCATAAAGCATCAATGGCTTTCAAGGTTTCGCAGGGTAGATACTCTGCCTCTTCAGGCGTTTTCAACTCGCCATCATCATTCAAATCTGCCTTCGCTCCCAATTCTCGCATGAGAATTGCATAAGTAGTACGGAGCGCTCCTTCTGTGTATTGCTTTTCATAACTTAGTAAAGAAGTGTTATCAAGTAATTTGCCGATTTGACCATTTTTTAACTGTTCCTCCAACTGTGGCAACCGATATTTTTGAATCGCTTCAACCAATGACTTTTCAGCTTTCACTGAAATATCTTGCAATTTTTGTCGCTCTTGCGGCTGCAACTTCACCGACTCATTCGGTGACGGTTTAAGCAATTTATCCGCCTCAGTTAAAATTTTACGATAATAGGAAAGCGATCGCTCAATATCCCCCCCATTTCTATGGCCATCAGCAATGCTTAAAAAATCAGGTAAAATAGCAAGAAGTTGCGGCGTGCCCACATCAATCCCCGCAGAAACATCTTGAATAATTCGCAGAGATTGTTGCCTTTGCCACCAAGCAAACCCCCCAGAAACCACAATAACGAGAAGGGATGCGATCGCAGCCCCCGCCGCCTTCTGTGCCGCAATTTTCGCCCTCCTTTCCTGCTGCAACTCCCGCGATCGCCTCTCCTCCTCTTGCTTAAACAGGCGATCGCGCGCCGCCTGACTGACAATAATGTAATCCCTCGCCAGACTCGACAGCGAAACCCCCTCAGTTGCGGAGTCCAAAAAATTCTCCGCCTCCGCTAACTTTGGCCCTTGCAGCAAATAAGCCAACTCTTCAGGCTCACCCCTCTCCTGCCACTCCTTCGCCGCCGCCTCGATCGCCCGCTGACGAAGCAACTTTTCGCGATTTTCCTCCACCCACCGCCGCAACAGCGGCCAATGGCGGATTAGCGCCTCATGGACAACATCCACCGCCGCCGTCGGAGTCAAACCCTGCACCAACTCGCTCGTCACCACCAACTTAGCCGCCGCTAATTGCTGAATCACCGATTCCACCAAAGCTAAAGAAACCGGGTTTTTAACCGAATCTGCACGTTGTAACGAATTATTTTCGTCAAAAAACTCGGTTTCTGGGCCTCCCATACCCAACAAATCTTGCTTAAGTACCTGGCGGCGAGTATCTTCCGTACCCGTCCCCAACTGAGTTAATTCCAGAAAAATCCGCTTGGCAATTCGTTGCTCTTTCGGATTGAGCTTATCATAAACCTGCTGAGCGTGCAGTGCCAAAGCCGACTCCACCCCGCCAATTTCCTTATAAGCCGCATGATTGAGACGGCCATTTCTCGGTTTTTCCCACAGCAAAGTCAAGGCAAATTCCAGCAGCGGCAAATTTCCCGGTTCCCCCTCCACCGCGTCTAAAATACGTTCCGTCAAACCCTCCTCAATCAGCATCCCCACTTTTTGAGCAGGTTGCGCGATCGCCCGATACAATTCTGCCCGATTCATCGGGCCAAGTTTCACATCCGCATCCTGCAAAGCATCAGCAAACGGGCGGTAAGATAAAGCTTGTCCTAAAAAATCCGCTCGTAAAGTTAACACAATTTTCAGTTGCGGAATTCCTTGAATTGCTGCCAACAAACTATCTAAAAATCGCTGCCATTCTCGGCGATTGTGGCAAAGCGTATAAAGTTCTTCAAATTGGTCGATTGCCAATAACAACTGAACTTGATTAGAACCTTTCTGCAAAATGCGCCCTATAACATCCGACAACCGCAAATCTTGCGAATCCAAAGCCGCCGCCAGCTTATTACTTTCTACTAATTGGTCTGTTTCGCTAAGTTGAGGTTCGAGTTGCGGTATAATGGCAGCAGCTAAGGAACGAAACGGACGATCGCTCGGACGACATGACACAATTAACCAGTTACCTTGCGATCGCAATTTTGGCATCAAACCCGCGAAAACTACCGAAGATTTACCGCTACCAGAAGCACCAATTACTCCTACCAAACGCTTCCTCTGTACCGCTGTCACCAATTGTTCTGCAAACGCTTCTCTTCCGAAGAAAAACGGCGCATCTTCTTCCCGAAAAGCAAACAATCCTCGATAAGGACAAGTGGGAATAACTTGTTGGCTAATATCGGCACAAATCCCCCCCAATTCTTGCCAAGTAGGAGGCGGATAAGCTGGATTTTGACAAATTAATGGCAACCATGTCGCACAGGGAAATTTATCTTCAATTCCCTGCAATCTTTCCCGCGCTTCTCGCACCGCCAAATACAAAGATTCCCCCTTCGCAAATGCTTGGAGAAAATACTTCAAAAACTCCTGCGCCACCTTGTCAGGCACGGGTTCTCGCATGACAATAATTTGGGGAATCTGCAAATCTGCCAAATCCCGTCCCAATCCCAAACCATCGCAGGAATTGAAGATAGCTAAACGCAAACCGCGTTCGATCGCTTTCCTAAGTGCGAGTTTTAATTCCCCAACAGTTAAACTATCGGTTTTATTGATATAAATTATTCCCGATTCGCCTTCTGTTTGACTGTGACCGGCAAAAAATAAAATATCCCACCCTTGTTCCCACAACTGTTCTGTGAGTTCCTGACGTTTCGGTTCTACCAGAAAGGTTATTTCCGCACCCGGTAAACGTGACAACAAACCTTTATCTTCCTGGATATCGATTCCCTCGCTATTTCCCAGAATCGCTAAAATCTTAACTGCGTCTGGTGTTTGTTTAGCAGGGGTGATGCGATCGTATTCCGGTGCGCTTAAAGCAATTTCAGCTTTAGGATAATCTTCTATCAATAACTCCCACAAATGCCAAGGGAGTCGCTGCAATTGAATATCTTCAGTTTGAATAATTAGCTGAATAATTTCATCAGGCTGTAATTTTTTCAGAAATCCTTCTTTGAGCGATCGAAACGACTCGGAATTCAGCCAGTTATTGAGACTATCCCTCAAAAGAAGCGCTGCTTCATTGCAAGCTTGGGTAACGGAAACGTTGGTTTCTTGAGCTTTTGGCTTTTCCAGTCGCAAACGCAATCCCAAACTGCGATAACTCGATCGCCATTCGTCGTACTGTTCTGGTATTTTAATCGCAGGCGGTAACTTACCGGAGATCTCGGTAGAAGGACGCGCACCTTCCTCCCCGATTTGGAGAATCACCGGAAAACCTTGCTCGAAGTTACCTTCACCCAGCCTCAGAACTGCTAACTTGGTCATGCGTGCGATCGAGAAAACCCGTTAGCAAGAATATACTGCTCTTAGTGACAGGCGGTGTATAGAATCTAACAATATCACTTAAGTTGTAATATTTTTTAACTAACGAACTGGGTTCGAGCAGGTTGGTAAGATATAAATCATTAGTCCGCGTAGGCGGACTTAGTTCGTATAGCCGCGACTTCAGTCGTTAGGCTCCGATCTTCTCTTGGAAAAACCGGGTTTCTATTATGTCTAGCTAATTTTTATTAAGCTATCTGCCAAAAACTCCAACTCCGTAGTAACATGGCGAGGTCGAACAGCTAGCCATATTAACTTTGATGTAAAATCGATCGGTCCAACGCGGTGTCACCGTAACAACTGGTGTGTCGTTACCCGTAGTATCAGAGTCAACCAAATTGCCATTAGAATCGTAAATTTCCAAATCGATATCGCTGCAATCTTCATCGCAAACACCTACCATTGCATAGGATGTGCCTCCACGCAGATTCAGAACGATCGGGCTTGAACTATTGTCGCCCAGTCTGTTAATATAGGGATTGTGACTTAGCTGGTAGCCCGTCAATCCAAGTGCGGCAGCCGCTTGAATGAGTTGCGATCGCACTTGGTCGGTAAAGCGACCAGCAAGTGCAGCAGTAGGTGCGAATAATACAACGCTGGATAAAAGAGCGATCGCAACTTTAACTGTAGTTTTAGTATTCATTAGTTATCCCTCCTAAGCTATTGAATCGGTGTAATTGTCTGTCTGCTTATCTGTCTGGATAGCTTTGGAAAAAAATGCAGATGAGTGCAGGGGATACTAAAAATTTTGGGCGGCGACTCAAAACGTCGTTCCCAGGTTGAATTTGAGGGCAAAATGCGATCGCACAAACATGAAAAACCCGGTTTCTTAAAGAAACCGGGTTTCTGGGATTGCTCAATTAGTGTTCTAGATGACAAAATCCTCTATAATTGCAGCATCTCCCAATCCTACTCTGACACTAAAACGTTCGGCTCTCGATCCGCCAAACTTAAGCTGAATGAAGTTATCCGCACTTCGCGCTACTGCATCCAGAAAAGTTTCCCCCTCTTCATCAAGCACAACTAATTCCAGATTAGACGGCAAATACACCTGATTCTTCATGGGATACACCCGCAGCAGTACAGCTACATTCCCCCCTGCTTTTTCCAAAATCGCCACCAGCAGCGCTACAGAGTGACCCTCTAACTGCATCCCCAAATCGATCGCCCTTTTCACCCCAGCGGCGCGATTACCTGGATCGATCGTCCACAAACTCTCAGCCGCCGTCCACCGGGTTTCCTCATCATTAGTCGTGCGAATCAGATGAATTAAAGCGGCAATAACTTCGTTAAGCTGTCCTAACGCTTTGAGATCTCCACTACCAATTTTGCCCAATCGTTCAGCCGCTTGTTTGCGCTGATGTTCGGTTTTCCCGTTGTACGCTTGCTCGATCGAAGCTTTGATAGTAGCTTCCTTGTTAGTATCATCCTCTCTCAATGGGGAACCGCTTCTCATAGAAAAAGCCAAATTCGATTGTCCTGTCCCTAAAACTTCTTCAAATGCTTGCCAACCTGCCTCAAACATATTTTCAAACCATTGGCTTAAGTTTACCAAACTTCGCGAAACTTGAGTGAAAGTTTTCGCTCCTGAATTAAAAACCAAAGCTTGAGACTGTTTTAGTCGCGCATCATACAACTGCTGCCGATATGTATGATTTTCCAACAAGGCTGCCCATTTTTCAAACTCAACTTCCAAGCGAGGAGAACGATCGGATACCTGACTTAGTTCCTGTACTATATCCTCCGCTTCCTTTCCAGACAAACTCTGTATTTCCGCCAGTGCTGCTTTTTCATTGCTACAAAGTTCTAGCGATACCCACAAAGCATTAAGATTTTCAATTAAATCATCTCCCTCTAGCGTATAACTGCGGTCAAATCTGTCATAATAGCCTTGGCTTTTTAGCTGCGAATGAGTTGTAAATCCCCACACTTGCAGCCACAGATCGTCTGGATTTACCTGCACCGCTAAATAATAGTCTGCCGCCCAACTGGTCAGATCGACCCATTCAGATAGTACGCCAAATTCCGATCGGTCAATTGCTTCGCTTGGAATTAATGCAATGCGCGTTTCGCCTAACGTTACCACAGTGCCATTTACTATTTCCCAGATACTAGGCAAAGCTTCGCGACTAGGCCATACTTTCGGAGGGATTGGTGAATCAGACTCCTCTTGAATCCAAGGAATTAATACATTCAAACACAAATGGTTTAGATAAGCATTCCATCTTGCTGCGTCATTTGAGTAATTTTGTGAAAGCCGCCATGCTTGTTCCCGGTCTGTTTCGGAAAATTCTAAACATAGCTGGTTTAGATATGCTACACGCATTTCATCTACACTAAACATTTTTCTACCTCCGTTCTATTTCAAAAGCTGCATAATGTGCATTTTTTAACCAAGCCTCTACCAAGCTGGGGATACGCTGTTCTGCTGATTTAAGTGAATTTAGCTCAACTGGTAGGTTTACTTGCACTTCACTTTGCAATTTATCAGATAAATTCTGCTTTACACGCATCACTTTTTCGTTTACCAGCAAAGGAGAAATTCCGATTTGGTTAGCCACTGCTTCCTTTGAATTATTTTGACCGTAGTAGAGCCGTAAAAGTTCCACCTCTGGGTAGAAATTTTGAAACAGAGTTGTCTGGAAAATTTCAGACAATAAGGATTTGCAATACCATTCCAGCCATTCATCTATTTGGTTGGCGATCGCTTCAATTTGCTGAGGAATAAGGTTAATGTTAAGCTGTTCCTTACTCCATTGGGCTACCGCTTTCACAAACACTCTTTTGGTTCTATCCAACTGTCTGGAAACTTGAAATTGTTTGAGGTTAAATGCCTTGCCAATATCAGCTTGCTTGATGCCCAAACCCGGTTCTAGTTGTAGCATTTTTTGCTCATTACTCGATAAAGCTGCGAAAGTTTGTGATAAGATAGAGCTAATTTCCTGCCATTCTCGATCTGGCGATTCTGTTCCCCAAAAATCTTCCTCTGGTGCGGCCAGTTGCATATCGCTCTCATCCAGGGAACTTACAGAGGGGGCTGTGCTATCCCGTACTGCTTTATCGCAGGTTAAAAGCAAGGTTTCTAGCTGAGAGGTTCCGATCGGTTCAGACAAGGAGTAATGCAAACGTAACTGATTATAGCGATTAGCGATCGCTTCCAGTTGTTTGGCATCAGGCCATAGCAATTTTTGACTTCCAGCTGCTTTAGTAGGGATGTAAATTTCTTTAAAGCAACGCCAAGCGAGCAGATATTGGGGTAATTGTGATTCTCGGATGCCTGCTTTTTCTAAAGATTTTTTTAGCAGGGTTTTGGTGAGACTTCGCAACAACCCTGCCTGAGAATACTTTTCTTTTTCTCTGCCAGCCCGAATAGTTTCTAAAATGGCAGTTTTGAGTTTTAATTGACTGTAAGTATGGAAGCGACTGCGATTAGAATCATACTTAGCGAAGAATTTCATCGGTTCGGCTGCCGCCGCTCTTGCTATTTGGAAGCAGTCCATCCAAGTAAAGCCAGAGTTGGTTAATTTTTGTGCTGTAGTAATAGCTGTCCAATAACAGGTTTCTTCCAGATAGGCTGACAAGTGGCCCTTAGCCAGTTGGTCGGGATTTTCTTTCAAAGCTTCTTTGAGCCAGTATTGCGTCCAAAAGTTTTCTTTCGCCTCTGGATCTAATGCCTCCGGCACGCACTCGCGTTCGCCCCTACAGGGATAAAAAAAGCTCGGTCTGTGACCGTGCTGAGTATATACAGATTGGAAGATCTGCTGATATATTCCATTTGACTGCAATCGAAACACTATTACCCGTTTGCCCAGAACATCGATTACCCAATATTCTGGTATTTCTAAATCAGCATAAAGGGTTACTACAATTTTAGCTAGTCATTAGTCATTAGTTTTTAGAATGACTAATGACTAATGACTAATCAATCAACTTTCCAGTAATTGACGCACTAAATTACCCAATTTTTTAGCGCTATCTATCACTGCCAAATTAGCAGCAGCATCGGCCAGTTTTTGCAGTTTTTCCGGTGATTTCAGCAAACTTATCACCTGTTCTGACAATATTTCCGATGTTAGTTCCGATTGCCGAAACACCAATCCCGCACCCGCATCTTTAAACACGGAAGCATTGAAAAATTGATGATCTTCCGCCGCAAAAGGATAAGGAATCAGGATTGCAGGCGTTCCCGTTACCGTCAATTCTGTCACGGAACCAGCACCAGCACGACTAATTGCTAAATTAGCGCGTTGCAACAATCCAGCCATATTGTCGTAAAATGGCACTTGGATATATTGCGGATGTTGAAGACTGGCGGCATCTGGATCGTTATCGCCTGTTTGGTGTACAATCCAAGCACCCGCATCAAACCAGGCAGGCGCAGATTCCCTCACCATCTTGTTGACGGCAACGGCACCCTGAGAGCCACCAAATACTACAATCAGGGGAACGTTCTCTGGAATCGGCAAATCCAGCTTTTGAGGTAAGAGGAATTGCGATCGCACTGGCGTACCAGTATAAATTGTCTTAGCCCTTGGTAAGTACTTAGCCGTAACTTCAAACCCGACAGCCACAATACTACACCAAGGACTCAACCAGCGAGTCACTTTACCGGGCAACGCATTCGATTCGTGCAAAATAGCAGGCAAACCGAGCGATCGCGCCGCAATAATCGCAGGTGCCGCAATATACCCGCCCGTGGTGAATACACCATCAAATTTACCCTCCTTTAGCAACTTCCTACAGGCAAGAATAGCACCGGCGAACCGCCCAAAGATTCGCAGCGTATCCAAACCAAAACGTTGTTGGAATCCTGACAAAGCGATCGTGTTTAGGGGATACTGGGAGGGAACCAGCTGTTTTTCCAGGCGGTTCGGCACACCCAGCCACTCAATTTGGTAATCTGGCAATTGTTCTGCAAGAGCAATCGCCGGAAATAGATGCCCTCCCGTACCGCTGGCGGCAATTAGCAGTCGCGGCAGTCTCTTGCTTGAGCCTTCTGGGGAAGACGCTTGTCGATCGAGATTCTGTTTCTCAGTTACCATCAAGTCAATAAAGCGATACTCGTTTTCTAGAGGCGATGGCGTCGGGGCTAGGGACCAGAAAGCAACAAAGTGGGGAACAATACCCCATGCCCGAATGGCCCCACAGCCCCACCGACCCAAACACCAACTCTCAAAATATTACCGATGCGTAACCCTCTGAATTTGCTAAAAGGCTTCTCCCGACATTTTACCCCGGCTTTTCTGGTAACTCTAGCGTTATCAGCTGGGTATCCAAGCGCCCAAGCAGCAACTCCCGACACCGCACCTGGAGAACTGAAAAACACTTTAGCGCAAATAGATACCGCCGCGAATAACCACAACGTTCCGGCTGTGATGCAGTTCTACAGTCCGAATTTTACCCATTCTGACGGCTTAAATCGTCAAAGCATGGAAAAAACCCTCACCCAATTCTGGCAGCGCTACCCCCAACTGAATTACCGCACAGAACTTGTATCTTGGCAATCCCAAGGCAATGGATTCATAGCAGAAACAGTAACTCAGATTACTGGTACGACGCCCGTACAGGGCAGAGACTGGAGTTTCAACTCCACCATTCGATCGCGACAACGTTTTGAAGGCCAAAAAATTGTCACTCAAGAAATCTTGAGCGAACGAACTCAGCTATCCTCCGGCGAAAAGCCACCCACACTTGATGTCAGATTACCCGAACAAGTTCGCACAAATCAGGAATTTAACTTCGATGCGATCGTCAAAGAGCCGCTAGGCGACGACTTGCTTGTAGGAACGGCTTTACAAGAACCTATCAGCGCTGATAAATATATTAACGCCACACCAGTGGAGTTAGAAGGACTTGATGCCGGTGGTATTTTTAAGGTCGGTCGCGCACCAGCTACCGAAGGTAAATACTGGATTTCAGCGGTTTTGATTCGCGCAGATGGGATGACAATATTAACACAGCGTTTACCAGTTGTCAATCGCACCACAACAGGATCTGCGTCTCCAAACCGTCCATCTTCCCGTCCAGCAAATTCCCTCTAAGTTATGGGAAGTCAAAAGTCAAAAGAAAATAGGGGCTAGGGAAAAGGGAATATTTTAGATTTTAGATTTAAAAATCTAAAATCTAAAATCCAAAATCCAAAATCCAAAATCTAAAATCTAAAATCGATTGATGATGGTTTCGATTCAAGATCGAATTGTTCTGATAACTGGCGCAAGTAGTGGCATTGGCGCATCTTGTGCCAAACTGTTTGCACAAGGCGGTGCTAAACTAATTTTGGCAGCGCGGCGCTTGGAACGGTTGGAGCAGCTGGCAGATAGCCTCAGCAAAGAGTTTTCCTCCTCCGTTCATCTGTTGCAGCTCGATGTGCGCGATCGCTCTCAAGTCGAATCTGCCTTACAATCTCTAAGAGAGCCTTGGTCTAATGTTGACGTTCTGATCAACAATGCCGGTTTGAGTCGAGGTTTGAGCAAACTCCACGAAGGCAACTTCCAAGATTGGGAAGAAATGATCGACACCAATATCAAAGGTTTGCTCTACGTCACTCGTTATATCTTACCGGGAATGATCGATCGCGCCAAAGGTCATGTGGTCAATATCGGTTCCATTGCCGGTCATCAAACCTATCCCGGCGGTAATGTTTACTGCGGTTCTAAGGCAGCAGTTAGAGCAATTTCTGAAGGCTTAAAACAAGACCTTTTGGGAACGCCAGTACGAGTCACTTCCGTAGACCCCGGTTTAGTCGAAACCGAATTCAGCGAAGTGAGATTTCACGGCGATACGGAACAAGCTAAAAAAGTTTACCAAGGACTAACTCCCCTTACACCAGATGATGTAGCCGATGTGGTATTTTTCTGCGTCACTCGACCGCCTCATGTCAACATCAGCCAAGTGCTGTTAGTCCCAACAGACCAAGCAACTCCTACTATGGTTCATCGCCGCAAAATGTAGTTTATGATACAAAAAAATATTAAAAGTATAGGGTATGGGGGCTTGTGCGATCGCCTTTTTTGGTGTATTATTTTTATAATGGGAATATTGACAAAAATATTATTAAAGTCAATCTTCCCATTATAAAACAAGTTTACACGAAAATCTAGCAAAAATCAATAGCTACCCCCTTATCATTTTAGCGAAAATAACAATTAACGAGCAGGTACGTTGTTGCGCTTTAGCGCTCAAAGAGCGCTAAAGCGCAACAACGTACCCATTATCGATCCCGAACAAAAGCCAATGGAACTAACTAGCAACTTGAGTTAACGGCTAACTACTGACAGCGATCGTGACGCCCGCCTTGAGCGCAAATATACCCCAGTTGGTCAGCGTCTAAATTTTTAGCTTTATTAAAATTAACGCCATTAAGACGGGGGCCTGTGGCAATATTGGGGGTTTGAATAAATTGATCCTGTCCGGTAGGTTGGTTAGGAGCGACAAAAATTGCTCCCTGAAAATCCGCTCCCTCCAGATTCGCACCCCGGAAATCTGCCATACTCAGATCGGCGTTCCTGAAGTTGGCGTTCTGTAGCTGGGCACTGCTAAAATTAGTGCCCTTAAGTCGGGTAGAGCTAAGGTTAGCATTTTTCAGTACAGCACGAGTCAGATTAGCGCCGGACAAATCGGCGTCTCGCCAGTCGGATTGGGTCAGATTAGCCAACTGCAATTGCGTCCCGACAGCACTTACCCTAGTTAAACTAGCCCCGTGCAGATTAGCTTGGGATAAATTGGCTTCTGTCAAATCAGCACCAGTTAAACTGGCATTTTCTAAGACTGCTTGCTGCAAAGAAGCCCCAATCAGTTTGGCACTGCTGAGGTTGGCACTTTTTAGGCTAGCCTGAAATAAGTTTGCCCGATTGAGGGTAGCGCGAATTAGACTCGCATTTTCCATTGAAACGTGGCTTAAAATCGCACCAGTCAGGTTCGCTTGTTTGAGTTCGGCACTGCTTAAATCTGCTTGAGCATCGTCGAATGTTCCCAAACGACCATCTTTACCCGGCCCGATAAAGCGACTGCCCTGGAAACTAGCACCAGTTAAGATTGTACCTTGAAAATTAATCCCGGATAAGTCGATTTTGTCCAGCACCAAAGCAAAAGGAGCCGAACCTAATGTTTGGCCTAGTCTAGTGCGGCTGAGATCGTTGACCCTACTTAGATTATTGTTAAGAGTAAGAATATTAGCGATCGCTTCTTGAGTGGCGTGCAGTCGCAGGCGAGCGAGTGCGGACGGATTGTTCGATATTTCCTCATTGGTAAGTGCGTTTTTATTCTCCTGCGGTACTGAGGGTTTGGATGAAATCGCCTCTGACTGTGGTTGGGTGTTGATAACCTGTACAGAATCAAGGTCTTTAGCTAAAGTCTGATTCGATCGTTGCAATTCTGGCAAAGCATCAGGGCCAATTCTCACCAACACTTGCTTGATTGTTTCGATCGCTTTTGGCTCTTTTTCTTGAGCCAGCAAATCGACTAACAACCTGACTACCCGTGGATCGTCTTTAGTCGCGCCTAGAGCCAAAATTGCTGAGAGTCGCTCTGCTATTGTCCCGTTAGCAGTAGCAGTTATCCGTTCTGTAAGGGCGATAAATACCTTATTTTTCTGGTATTCGGCTATGAGCCGATTGTCCTGAGTTTGACTGTAAATTTGGGCTGCCACAAAAGCTCCCGCCACAATTATCATGCTGGCTGCAAACAAAATCGTCAAGGTTATACGAGAGTGCCGACGCATCCAGTCCCAAATCAAACGAGTGCCCAGAGGAAATGCTCCTGTGCTACTCTGCTCAAAAGATCCTCTGCTATCCTGTTTCTCCATTAGCCAGCGTGGCGGTGATGGTGGAAAAGTACCCGGTAGGGAGCGATCGGATTTAGTCGCATCCACAACCAAGGTTCCTGCTATTCTGTCATGCAGCGTCCGGCGTCGGCGATGTAAATTTCCGCTCAGTCCATCGAATAGCAGCAGCAACCCAAGCAAACTCGTCAAAACGCTCAAGTCTGGATAAGCACCAATGTAGCGCCAGACGGTGACGGCAATTCCCGCCGACAAGCCCCACCGACCTAAACTTTCGCGCACCAAAGCCCGCCTTAAACCGGGGGGATCGCCCTCTGCTGTCGTCACTTGAACACCAAACCAACGTTTGGGCGGGGTTTGACCGCTCACTCCCAGCCTGTAGAGTTGCCAGCTAGCTAAGATTAAAGGGGCCACCAGCGCCGCACTCCAAAGGAAATTAGTGGCTGGTGTCACCTGTCGGTTTTTTTGATAAATGGGCAAAGCGAGGGTTTGCGCGATCGCTTCCTGAGTAGTCACCAGCACAGGATTCAGGGGAACTGGTTCGCTAGCCCGGTGTGACTCTGCATATAAGCCTATACTGAAGGGAACCACCCCACCAGCCACAATCAGCGACACTTCCACAACCCAAGCACCGCAACGACGAACGCCCAGAGGCAGTTTATGCGATCGCTTCTGCCAAGATATTTGAGATGAATTGCTACTTTTCTTCTGCATGAGGACAATTATAAGATAGTTCCTTAAAGCTCAAAATTCTCTGGATAGATATGTTGATATTAAGCTGTCCTTAAACATCGGTTACCTAAAAAATTTGCGTTATTCTCTTATCTGCGTTAATCTGCGGTAAAAATTTAACCAACGATGACAACAGACAATTTGACGATATTATCACTCATCAGTCGGTCATCCAAAAAATTTTATTATGCCGTGTCCCTACAGCTTATATAAAACAAAAGAACCGATAATCAACATAATTCCGGCTCTTTTAAAGTTGTTATGCTTTTGTTCAAATAAATAACATTTTTATGCCCCTCTGCTCCTCTGCCCCTCTGCTCCTCTGCCCCTCTGCCCCTCTGCCCCTCTGCCCCTCTGCCCCTCTGCCCCTCTGCTCCTCTGCTCCTCTGCTCAAAATAGCGTAGTAAATACGGAAGAGCCGTGTTATTCGTCTTCAATCTTCTATTTGTTTAGCTGAAACCTCAACCGCTTGAACATCAATAGTACCGGGAGGGGTGATGCGGCTAAAATGGCCTTGCTCAATCCGAAGGGGTTCACTACAGCTGGGGCACCGTATTTCAGTCTGATTCAACCCAGTTAGTTGATAGCCGCAAACGGGACATTTGTCCTCAACTAGGTTGCGTTGCAGCCACCAGCGAAACGCAAGGAACGCTATCACGGGTGCCATGAGGATGAGGATTACCAAAATCACAAAAGATTTAACTAACCAGCCCAGTCCAACAGCACCCAGCACCCAAAACATTACCAGCAGGGTGATAGCACAGCCAAAGCCTGAAAGATTCAATTGAGAGGTTCTGATGCTGCCCATTTTCTGCATCTCATCTTGGTCTGCCTCTAGCATAGCGAGTTCCGGTGAGAGGCGGGCAGAAGGGAATTTTAGATTTTAGATTTTAGATTTTGGATTTCAAATTGAAATAAAATCTACAATTCTCCCCCCTGTTCCCTGGCCCCTAGCCCCTATTTTCTTTTGACTTTTGACTTTTGACTTTTCTAGCCCCTGTGTTCTAGTTTTCGCCAAAAGTTCTTTTAATTGCTGTACGAGAGCATCCCTGCCGAAGTGGGCGAGGGACTCCTGTCGCAGCCATTGACCATTGCAGCGTTGGTCATCGCCTTTGAGGATTTCGATACAAGCTGCCGCCACTGCTTCTGGATCGCGATGGGGGACTCGCCAGCCCAAACGCCCGTCCTGCAAGGGGTCTGCTGACCCATCAGCGTCACCCGATAGTACGGTCACCCCACAAGCCATCGCCTCTAGGTAGACAATGCCAAATCCTTCCTGTGATGGCATGATGTAGGCATAGGCAACGCGATAGTGTTCGACTAAATCTTCTGTGGGGACGAAACCGGCAAAGATGACGCGATCGCCAACACCCAAGTCTTGGGCCAGCTGGGCTAAGCGGGGCCGATCGTCGCCGCGACCGATGACTAAATATTTGACATTTGGGAATACTTTTGCGATCGCGCTCAAAGCCCGAATAGTTACATCCACACCCTTATAGATATCTCCAGACCACAGCCTTGCCACCGTCATCAAGACTTTAGCACCTTCAAGACCATACCGCTCTACCAGCGCCTTTGGCTTAGGGCCAGGAGTAAAGGCATCGCCATCGACACAACAAGGTAGAAGCTGTACTTGCTTGCGATCGATCTCGTTGGAAGAACAAAGTCGATCGCGACTATAGCGGCTAATAGTCCAAATCCCATCTGCTTGCTTAAGTGCCCTTTGGTATGGTTGCGGTAGCGGCTCCCAGACCTCCTTACCGTAGGTCAAGATAGTGTAGGGAATATCAAACGGTTGGCATATAGTCCGCACCAGAGGAGCGAGATTGATGTGACCGCAGAAAACATGAGTCGGACGCTGACGCCACAGACAAGCAAGTAACGAAGCACTCAGCTTCATTCGCCCCAACATCGGGTGCAAACTTTTAAAATAATGAAATTTGAGGTTTTTGGACTCAAAGGGATTATCGCCGATCGGTCTATCCCGGAGTAGAAACACCTGAGCTAGTTCCGAATCTGGTAAACCGAGATAAGCTCGCCAAATATCTTTAACGTAAGACTGAATACCACCTTCGCCCGCGAAAATTTCTAGGAAAACGAAGACGTAGCTGGTTTTGGTGTTAACCATCTTCTCCAAATTTTGATGAATTTTCACTTCCCCAACTCAAGCTTTTGGTTTATTTGGGCGTACTTAGGGCGGCAGGCGTGATAGTGCCATTTTCCAGTCGTTCCAAATCTTTCAACACCATTTTTTCAATTAGAGCCTCAAAGCTAACTTGAGGCTCCCATTTGAGGTTGTTTTTGGCTTTGGCTGGATTTGCTACCAACTGAAAATGTTCATCGGCTCGGAATAACTTCGGCTCTACCATTACATAACGAGTCCAATCTAGCCCCACACACTCAAACGCAGCAGCGACTAATTCCCGAACGCTATGCAGCTCGCCAGTGCCGATCGCATAATCTTCCGGTAGATCCACTTGCAACATCCGCCACATTGCTTCTACATAATCTCCAGCATAACCCCAGTCGCGTTTTGCATCCAGATTGCCCATTTCAATAGTCTCGCTCAACCCCAATTTAATTGCTGCTGCCGCCAAACATACTTTACGGGTGACAAATTGAGGAGGGCGTCGGGGCGATTCATGGTTGTATAAAATACCGCTACAAGCAAACAAACCGTAGCGTTGGCGGTGATGCACCATTGTCCAGTGAGCGTGCAATTTTGCCGCCGCATAGGGGTTCATGGGCCGAAAGGGAGTCTGTTCGTCTTGAGGCGATCGATCTACATCCCCAAACATCTCGGAACTGCTAGCTTGATAAAACCGCGTTGCCAATCCTGCCTTGCGTACCGCCGCCAACAATCTCGTTGCCGTTCCAGTTATCAAGTCTAACGTTCCCAACGGGTCATTCCACGAATCCGGTACGAAACTCGGCGCTGCCAAATTGTAAATCTCTTGGGGCTGCGTTTGTTCAACCGCAACCTCAAGCGCAGCACTATCAGTCAGGTCTACAGCATAAACCTCAACCTGACTTGCCAAATGACCCAGCTTTGCTATATTACTTTGACGTTGTGGTGGCAACAATCCCACAACCCGGTAACCCTTTTCCAAGAGCAAGAGGCTGAGGTAATAGCCGTCTTGACCTGTAATTCCTGTAATCAGTGCTGTCTTAATCATTTGTCATTAGTTATTTGTCATTAGTTATTTGTCATTAGTTATTTGTCATTAGTTATTTGTCATTAGTTATTTGTCATTAGTTATTTGTCATTAGTTATTTGTCATTAGTTGTCTGGAATGTACCACTGACCAATGACCACTGACCACTGACCACTGACCACTGACCACTGACCACTGACCACTGACCACTGACCACTGACCACTGACCACTGACCACTGACCACTGACCACTGACCACTGACCAATGACCACTGACCACTGACCACTGACCACTGACCACTGACCACTGACCACTGACCACTGACCACTGACCACTGACCAATAACCACTGACCAATAACCACTGACCAATAACCAATTCACCACAAGCCTCTCTTACCGCTGGGTCGCACTGTCATCCAGTTTGTCTTTGCCATCGCCAACTGCTCTTCCGTTATTCTGGCACCCGTAAGATTGGCTCCACACAGGTTCGCTCCCCGGAGATTAGCATTGCTCAGATGAGCGTAGCTGAGGTCTGCCCCTCTCAAATCAGCCCCTTCTAAGTCGGCGTAACTTAAATAAGCCCTGCCCAAGTTAGCATCCTTCAGGATTGCGTAATTTAAACTCGCCCGACCAAAATCGGCCTGAAACAAATTCGATCCTTGGAGATTTGTTTTGTTCAACCTGGCTTGGTGAAAAATAGCTTCCGATAAGTTAGCTTTTTGCAGATTCAGCAAGCTGAGATTTTGTTGTGCAAAATCCCGTCTGCCTTTGTTATAGGCTGATTGCACCTCTTGGGAATCTAGCTTGCGCGGCACCTTAGCTTTATTTCCGTTAGAACCGCTGCTCTGTCCTGTGTTACCACCAGTTCTACCCATACCGCTGCGACTTCCTGCTATGCCGGAGTTTATATCCGTTCCTTCTAGCCTGGTTCGCCTTGCCCGAATAGCCATTGCCGCACGCGACTGATTCGCTGACCCAGCCGAACCTCCTGAAGCACCAGCAGCCGAACCACCAGAAATCAGCCCCAATCTGCTTGCTTGTGGCTGGGAGATACCACTAGCGGGAGAGACTAGACCCTGAGCTAAGCTATCCATGTATGGCTCTAGCTCAAGCGCTCTGAGGACTTCATTGGAAGACTGATAGCGATGCCGGACTGACACCTCCAACATTTTCTTGAGGACTTCTACAAAATGCGGGCTGACGCGGATGTGTTTTTCCCAGAGCATCTCGCCTGTTGAGGGATTGTAGTCTAAGTCTTTGGGAGATTTGGCAGTGAGTAGATAAATACAAGTGATTCCTGCTGCGTAGATATCGCTGGCGTAAACCGGGCGCATGGCCATTTGCTCTGGTGGCGCAAAACCAGGGGTGCCAATGGCATAGGCAGTCAAGGCTGTTTGCTCAGAAGCACTCGAAGCTGTTTGGTTTACTTGGTTTTTAACTGCTCCAAAGTCAATCAGCACAAGTTTTTTGTCTTCTAGGCGGCGAATCAGGTTGGCAGGCTTGATGTCGCGGTGAATTACCTGCTGACTGTGGATGTAGTGCAACACCGGCAGCAGTTCGCTCAAGAATTGTTTGACGCCCTCTTCGCTAAATGGGCCATTTTGTTTGACTTCCTGCTGTAGGGTTGAGCCGGACACATACTCCTGAACCAAATAAAATTGTTGATTGTCTTCAAAGTAATCGAGCAGTCGCGGCACCTGGGGATGGTTGCCAATCTTACCCAGGGTTTTGGCCTCGCGCTCAAACAAGTCTCGCGCCATCTGGAAAACGTGCGGTGCTGTTGCCGTGGGGCGCAGTTGCTTGATCACGCAGCTGGGCTGACCGGGCAACAACTCGTCTATGGCTAAAAAAGTAGCCCCGAAGCCACCTTGTCCCAGTGGTGTTGTGGCGCGATAGCGATCGCGTAGCCGCACTTTGGTTCCACACGCCTGACAAATGTCGGTATGCTCCGGGTTTTCTGGATTGGGACAGGCTGGATTTAAGCAATAGCTCATTCAGCTTCACTCGCTTCAGGATTAATCAGCGGTCTTAGAGTGCCCTACTTTCATTATCTGGGCATAAATGAACAAATACAGTGGTATCTGTGGAAAAAATATTTTAAAGAGTTGATAAAGAAACACTAACAGTACTTAAAGTGTTCGTAAATATCCGAATATTTACTTACCATGAAATTGCCTAACCATTTAACTCACCTAACCTAGAATGCCCAAGCCTGCCTGGAAAGGTAACAAGAAGCCTTGGATCGGGTGAGCGCCCTTGATAAAATAGTCAGTCTGACATAGGTAAAGGCGTCAAGAGCAAATGCGTATCTCTCTGAACTGGCTGCGGGAACTGGTCGATTTCACGATGACCCCAGAAGAGTTGGCTCATACCCTGACAATGGCTGGGTTTGAAGTGGAAGATATTGAAGATCGGCGCACTTGGGCTGATGGTGTGGTTGTCGGCAAGGTGCTTAGTTGTCAACCCCATCCCAATGCCGATAAGTTGAGAGTCTGCGAAGTCGATATCGGTGCGGCGGCACCTTTAAATATAGTCTGCGGCGCGGCGAATGTCCGGGCAGACCTGTATGTGCCAGTAGCTACTGTAGGTACACATCTGCCCATCATCGATCTGAAACTTCGGCCTACAAAACTGCGGGGCATCCGCTCGGAGGGGATGATTTGTTCTCTAGCAGAACTCGGTCTGGCCAAAGAATCGGCTGGAATTCATAGTTTTGAAGCAGAAAACCTGCAACTGGGCAGCGATGTTCGGCCTCTGCTGGGTCTAGATGATGCGATTTTAGACATAACGGCAACTGCTAATCGAGCTGATGCTTTGAGTATGGTAGGCATAGCGCGGGAGGTAGCGGCGCTGACTGGGGCAACCTTGAAATTACCAGAAGCAGTTGAGGTATCAATTCCAGATAAAGGATCGGGCCTAAATCTGAAAATTCAGGAGCCTCAAGCTTGTCCTGCATACATTGGAACTACGATCGCACAAGTAAAAATTGGCCCTTCTCCCGATTGGTTACAACGACGTTTACAAGCATCTGGGGTTCGACCTATTAACAATGTAGTCGATATCACTAACTACATTCTATGGGAATGGGGCCAGCCGCTGCACGCTTTCGATCGCGATCGCTTACTAGCAGTAGGAGGTAAAGATTCCCTGACAATTGGCGTCCGTTTAGCTAATACAGGAGAATCTTTTAAAACTCTGGACAATCAAACCCGCACCCTCCAACCGCAAACTCTCCTGATCACATCTAATGACAAACCAGTCGCCCTTGGTGGCGTCATGGGCGGTGAAGAAACCGAAGTCCACGACAAAACTCAAAATATCTTTTTGGAAGCCGCCCTGTTCGATATGATGGCAATTCGCCGTTCTGCCCGCAGTCAAGGTTTGCGGACTGAGGCTTCGGCCCGCTACGAACGGGGGGTTAATCAGGCAGAATTGGAAGTCGCCTGTCGCCGTGCGATCGCAATGATCTGCGAATTGGCAGGTGGCGTCCTGGTGGGGCAAGAAATGGCCGACGCTAGGCCAAATCAGTCCGCTTGGACGCGATCGATCGAACTGCGTATCGATCGAGTAAACCAGGTTTTAGGCCCGGTAGATTTGGGAGAAGATGATATTGGGGAACTGCAAGCAGAGGAAATCCAACGTATCCTCACCGCTTTGGGATGTAAAGTTGTTCCCACGGCACAAGAGGGCGTCTTTTCGGTGACTGTACCGCCCTATCGCTACCGAGATTTAGAGCGGGAAATCGATTTAATAGAAGAAATTGCCCGTCTGTACGGTTACGACAATTTCTGCGACGATTTGCCGGAAGAGTCAGAAGCAGGGTATCTTTCAGCTGACCAGTTACTAACCCGAAAACTGCGAGAAGCTTTCCGGGGATCTGGATTGACGGAATTGGTGCATTACTCCCTAGTAAAACCGGAAGGGGATGCAAAAATTGTGCTTCGGAATCCCATGTTCGCCGAATATTCAGCTTTGCGGAAAGATATCATATCCGGGCTCATCGATGCTTTTCAATACAATCTGGAACAGGGAAATGGCCCGCTGAACGGGTTTGAAATTGGTCGGATATTTTGGCAAGAAGAAGATGGGCTAATGGAAGCAGACTCCTTAGCCGGTATCATAGGAGGCGATCCTACACTCGGTCGCTGGAGTCGGTCTGGTCGGGAACAACCGATGACTTGGTTTGAAGCGAAGGGTGTTCTGGAAAGCGTATTTGGACGATTAAATTTCCAAGTAGAATACCAACCAGACCGGCGAGATCTGCGTCTGCATCCGGGACGCACGGCATCTTTGTGGGTGCAGGGCGATCGCTTGGGGACGTTTGGACAACTGCATCCCCAATTGCGGAAAGAACGGGATTTGCCAGATGCAGTCTATGTTTTCGAGCTGGATTTGGATGTGTTGCTGGATTATCTGGATCGGGATGAAAACTTTATTCCTACGTTCCACCCGTATTCCAATTTTCCAACATCCGATCGCGATATTGCTTTCTTTGCACCCTCTGCTGTTCATGTTGCGGAACTTGAACGGGTAATGGCTAAAGCTGCTGGTAATCTATTGGAGTCCGTGGAATTGTTTGATGAATATAAGGGTGAGAATGTCCCAGAAGGTCAACGCAGTCTGGCGTTTCGGTTAGTATATCGATCGAGCGATCGCACCCTCACCGACGAAGACATCGAACCCGTACATCAAAAAGTCCGCGAAGCCCTCGCCGAAAAGTTCAGCGTCAACCTCAGAAGTTAATCGATTTTGGATTTTGGATTTAATACCAAATCCGGGTTAACTACCCCCTTTTTCTGTCAGCCCGCGCAGGCGGGCTTTGTTTGTGTAGCCGCGACTTTAGTCGTCTAGGCAAGCAGATTTGGTATAATCCAAAATCTAAAATCCAAAATCTAAAATCCTTTCATCCAAAATCGGCCTATGCCTAAGTATGTGTTGTGGGGAAGTTATTGCGAGGATGTCCTAGAAAAACGAGATCCTTACCGCCAAGATCATTTAGATGGACTTGCCGTCCAAAAACAATCTGGTGTCCTGATTACGATCGGCCCCACCAAGGATTTGACCAAAGTCTTCGGTATTTACGAAGCACCAGACGAAGCTACCGTCCGCCAGTTGATTGAAGCCGATCCATATTGGCAAAACGGCATCTGGACGGAATACGAAGTGCGGGAGTGGATTCAAGGAATTTGAAAATAGTAATGGGTAATCAGTTAATAATAATTCTGATTACCCATAACACTTCAAAAGACAGCTAGTATCCAGATGCCGGATCGCCTGGGACGATTCGCATATCTTTTGCGTACCGATCGTATATAGCCACCATCTTTTTCAACTGATCTGGATAAACTTGCGACAGATCGTTCAATTCTCTGGGGTCTATCCGAAGATTATAAAGTTTCCAGGTATTATCCCCCCAGGGTTGATTTAGTTGAAGAATTTTCCAGTCTCCTAAAACCACAAACTTGTTGCTAGTGCCGAAAACTTCTTGTACAATCGGATCGGTCGGACCATATACCTGCGCTGATTTGCCTTCTAGGAAAGGACGTAGAGAACGGCCTTCCAAGGGAACAACGGGACGACCTTGGTAAGTATTTCCCGGAGGATTCACCCCTGCGTAATTTAGCACGGTGGGCACAATGTCTACTCGCGGGTAAAGGCATCACTTTTGCGTCCCGACATCACGCCACCACCAGGATATGAAATGAATGCTGGTACGCGAACCCCGCCTTCAGAGTGTCTTGCCTTACTCCATAGTAAAGGTGTTGTTGATGGTTGCGCCCAATTTATACCTAAAGAAACGTAGGAGTTAACTTTTCCTATATTCTCATAGCTGTTGTTCATTCCTACCTTCTTAAACCATTCCTGGAACTCAGGAGAAGGAGATTCTTTGCCATTCGTTGTGTTGACAAAGTCTAGACCAGAACCACCATTGTCAGACAGAAAGACGAAGACGGTATTGTCATATTCACCAATCTGTTTTAAGTGGGTAACCAGTCTGCCTATGTTATCGTCTAGAGCGTTTAGCATCCCCCCATAGATTGCCATTTTTTTAGAATTAAAGCGCCTTTCCTCCGGGGACAAACTATCCCAGGCGGGCACCATTGGCCATCTGGGTGGCAACGATACGTAGTCGGGAATTAACCCCAGCTGCTTCTGGCGATTAAAGCGTTGTTCCCGCAACTTATCCCAGCCCATGTCATACTTGCCCATATACTTTTGGATGTATTCGTCAGGCGCGTGTAAGGGGGCGTGAACCGCTTGGTAGGAAGTGTAAACAAAGAATGGTTTGCCGTCGCCGCGATTTTTATTGATGTATTCAATCGCTTTGTCGGTATAAGTCCGGGAAGAGTAGTGGTTAGCTGGCAAAGAGGTGACTCGTTTACCATTATCGAAAAATATCGATGTGGCATTTGGTTCCTCTCCCACGAGATTAAAGTGACTGCCGCCACCTTGCATCAAGGCAAAGGATTGCTCAAAGCCTCGTTCCGAAGGACGATATCCTGGCTCTTCCCCCAAATGCCACTTACCTACCATATAGGTGTGGTAGCCCGCATCTTTCAAGAGTTGGGGTAGGGGGACAACTCGGTTATTGAGATACCCTTCATATCCAGGCTGACCTTTCTGAGCCTGGGATTGTAATCCGTCCATAGTAGCTAACCCATTTTGGTGGTTGTCTACCCCGCTGATTAACATCGCACGGCTGGGCGAACAGGTTGGTGCGGTATGGAAGTTAGTTAACATCATCCCCGACTTGGCCAAAGCTTCTATATTCGGGGTGGGAACTTCACCTCCATACATGGGTAGATCCGCATACCCCAGGTCATCGGCTATCAAGAACACAATATTGGGGCGCTTGGTTCCAGCATTGCTGGTTATGGCTTCTGAGCTTTTTCTCGAAGTTGAAATGCCCATAATGGTAAGGGCTGTGCAACTTGCTACGAAGACAAATTTTTGAAATTGTTGCTTCACAATCTATTAAATCTCCCTAAGTTGGGAATACACACCAGAACTATACTCAGGATTTAGAGAAGGTGAAGTATCATCAACAAGGTTACACCAAAAGGAAGATTTATATCGCTCTTGACGGGATTATACGGATACGATCGCTTTTTGCGATCGCATTATTCGGTTCTATCAAGTTTAGGCACACCATTCCCGCAGCGATCGTACCTGTTCTGCAATCTGATAGCTGCAACAACGGCTTGCCCGTCATGGCGCGGTAAGGAACCTTGTCGAAGCGGCTAAGGATTTTTGGCAGAATACATCGCACCTCCTCGCCTACAGGTTCATCCGCAATGTTATCTGCTCCGAAAAACTTGCCTAAACCTAACCAAACTTAGTCAATTCGGTTTAGGCCAACTTATCCACGCTGACTAAGAATGAGCAATAATTAGGTAAGAAATCTCTTTTTAATGTTGCAATGGCCTCCGAAACCACTCCAGGAAATCCCGAAACTACAGGCGCAGATGCGATCGATCGAGCGATCGCTCAAGGATTAGACTTTGACGGTTCCCCCATTCCCCCTGTCAAACTGGAACTCTACAATAAGGTGATGGGACTAGAAGCAGGACGGCAAAGAAGCGGTGTATCGAATACGATGCGATCGCGCATTGTTCGCATTGGCGCTAAGCACATTCCCCAGGAAGAACTTAACCAAATGCTAATAGACGCCAACTTTGCCCCCCTCAAAGACAAAGAAATTGCCTTCTATTATGGCGGAAAATAAAACCAATATTAGGCATTAGTTATTAGTCATTTGTCCTTTGCTAATGACTAATGACCAATGACTAATGACCAATGACTAATGACAAATGACCAATGACTAATGACAAATTAGTATGCAGCTAGGAAACTTGACAGACTACCCCTATCCTTCAGGACGGCGGGTAATAATGGGACAGCGGGGTGCCGTGGCGACAAGTCAACCCCTAGCTACTTTGGCAGGCATGGAAATGCTCATGTCTGGGGGAAATGCGGTAGATGCGGCGGTAGCGATGGCGATCGCACTTACCGTAGTCGAACCCACCTCCAACGGCATTGGTGGCGACGCTTTTGCCTTAGTTTGGGATAGCAAATTGCACGGTTTAAATGCTTCTGGGAAAAGCCCCCAATCTCTTCCCCAAGAAGCATTTACCGGGGTAAATAATGTGCCTGAAACCGGATGGTTGCCTGTAACTGTTCCCGGTGCAGTTTCCGCTTGGCGAAAGTTGTGGGAACGTTGGGGAAAGTTACCTTTTGAGCAGTTATTTGCCCCAGCAATTCGCTATGCTGAAGAAGGTTTCCCCGTATCGCCAGTAACGGCACAAGCTTGGAAAAGAGCCGAAAGAATATATTTACCCCTCACTCGGACTGAGTTTCAGCCTTTTAAAGAGGTATTTTTCCCAGGAAACCGCGCCCCAGAAGCGGGGGAAGTTTGGGGGAGTGAAGCGCATGGAAGGACGTTGAGTGCGATCGCATCCACTGGCGGCGAAAGTTTTTATCAAGGAGAAATCGCCCAACAAATTGCTAACTTCGCTGCCGATACTGGTGGTTTCCTAACAATAGATGATTTTACCACACATCAACCAGAATGGGTAGAGCCAATTTGCACAGATTATCGCGGTTTAACAGTTTGGGAAATTCCCCCCAACGGACAAGGCATAGCCGCTTTAATAGCTCTCAATATATTAGAAGGTTTTGATATTGCCAAATATCAGCGCGAATCAATCGAAAGCTATCATTTACAAATCGAAGCGATGAAGCTGGCATTTGCAGACACCCATCGTTATATTGCCGACTCCCGCTTTATGGAAATGCCAGTTGAACATCTTTTAAATAAAGATTATGCAGCAGAACGTAGAAATATAATTAGCGACAATGTTATTCCTCTTGCCGAACATGGTATACCCAAAGGGGGAACCGTCTATTTAGCCGCAGCAGATGGCGAATTGATGGTTTCTTTTATTCAATCCAACTATATGGGTTTTGGTAGTGGAATACTCGTTCCCGGTACTGGAATTGCACTCCATAATCGAGGAGTGGGTTTCACCTTAGAGTCAGGACAACCCAACCAAATAGCAGGGGGAAAACGTCCTTTTCATACGATTATCCCTGGATTTCTCACCAAAGACGGCAAACCGTTAGGGCCATTTGGCGTCATGGGAGGGCCAATGCAACCCCAAGGACATCTGCAAGTAATAGTAAATATAGTAGATTATGGGATGAATCCCCAAGCAGCTTTAGATGCTCCCAGATGGCATTTTGTATCTGGAAAAACAGTACTTTTAGAGGAGACAGTTTCTCAGAAAATAGCACAAGAACTTACCGAACGAGGACATGAAATTCGAGTGAGTAAAGATGTGGGATTATTTGGTAAAGGTCAGATTATTTGGCGGCAAGGAAAAGGTTTTTTTGCTGCTTCCGAACCACGCGCTGATGGAATCGCGTTAGCATACTAATATTCCATCCAAACAATCCGGCTCTTCTTTATTTACTATGCTATTTTAGCAGAGGATATTGTTAGTACATGAGTGATATCGTCAAATTGTCTGTTGTTATCGTTGGTTAAATTTTTACCGCAGATGTAGGCAGATTAACGCAGATTAACGCGGATAAGAATAATCAAAGGATTTTTTAGGTAACCGATGCGTAAGGACATTATATTATGGCTAAAACGGTCTGAAGTAGTTGTTGGGCAAACATTTTTGGCAACAGAAGCTTATCGGTTATTTCCAGGTTTGATGCAGTGGGTTATGAATCAAAATGTTAACTAGAATAATTGCGGATTCCAGATTGAAGATTTAAAATAAAAAATAACAATAATTTTTACATCTGCAATCTCAAATCTCAAACTTGAAATTAAGGAGACAATGATGCTTTTAGATATTCGCCTTTTCACAGCTAAAGAATATTATTTTATGGCTGAAACTGGTATTCTTAACCCAGATGAACGAGTTGAATTACTAGCAGGACAGATAGTAAAGATGGCAGCCAAAGGAACAGCTCATAGTGCAGCAACTACGCGCACAGAAAAACTACTGGAAAGTCGGTTAGAAAATCAGGCTTTAGTACGAGTGCAAGATCCCGTTCAGTTAGATGATTATTCTGAACCAGAACCAGATATTGCGGTTGTCAGAGTAGACCCGCTGTTCTACGAAGACCACCATCCAACTCCTTCAGAAGTTTATCTGATTATTGAGGTCGCAGATACAACTCTCAGTCGAGATATCGAATTCAAAGCGAGAATTTATGCGAGAGCGGGAATTACAGATTATTGGGTACTAGATGTTAATAATCGCCGGTTGCATATATTTAGAGAACCGAGTCTGAATGGTTATCAAAGTGAGTTGATTTTATCAGATAGTGGGAGTGTTTCGCTTTTGGCGTTTCCTAATGTTATTATTACTGTTGGGGAAATGTTGCGACCTTTAAGCTGACCTTCAACTATATTTAAGACAAAACTCGATCGCTTCTGACAAATCGCTAGTAACTTGCGGATACTCAACCAGTGGCGGCTCGATTACCACCAAAGATACTCCTAATTCATCTGCAACTTCTCGCTTAATATCTTCGCCACCGCTAGCACCAGAAGCTTTAGTTACTACCATCGAAATTTGCCAGTGACGCCATAAAGCCTTTTCCAAATCGGCAGAAATGGGCGGACGCATAGCAAATAATCGCTCTGGTGTAAACCCAGCCGTTATTGCGGCTTCTATCGAAATACTAGCAGGTAAAACCCTAGCAAATAAAGTCGATCGCTCTTGCCAAGGACGAAACAGAGGCAAAGCTTTATATCCCACAGTCAACAGCACTCGCTGTCCTTCCAGATATTCCCCAGCCACAAGAGTAGCAAAACTATCTAAGTGAATAATTTTTGGATTTTGGATTTTGGATTTTGGATTTTGGATTGATAAATCTCCTATGGCCCCCGCTTCCCCGCTCCCCCGCTCCAGACGCGGACGTTCGTAGCGCAGATAGGGAATTTGCAATTGGGTAGAAGCTGCGATCGCATTCTGAGAAATCTCCACTGCATAAGGGTGAGAAGCGTCCAGAACCGCCACAATTTTCTGTTTTTGCAAAAATCGCCCAATTTGAGCCGCGTCCAGACGCCCCACCCAGACACGCAACAGGGGCACATCGGGATAGAGCGATCGCGCGGTTTCGGTAGCCACAGAAATCGTACAAGGCAGCTGGGCTTGCGCTAGAGCAGCCGCCAGTTGTACACTTTCGGTCGTTCCACCGATCAGCCACAATCGCCCACTAGATTCGGCTTGGTACTGCAACAGCCCACTCTACCAATAAAATGTTAACCCTTGAGAGCCTTAGTAAAGTTCTTACGAAACGACCTATTAACCAGCAAAACAGGCCACAACACCGACATAGAAAGTCGAGTAGGCAAACTGCGGTTGAAATTCGTCCTCTCAAACCCAGTCCAGAACTTCCAGACGCCCCCTACGTAACCCACCAGCAATACTATGACAACTAACTTAACCATAAAATCTCCTTCCAGCGGATACCCACTTAATTTCAATTATGGGCGCTCTGGCAGTTCTTGTCTTGCTTAGGACTTTTGACTTTTGACTTTTCTAGTCCCTAGTCGCGATCGAATCTTTAATATTAAGGAGGGGTAGCAGCAATTATACAGACGCCAGAACAGGCGTTTTTACGATCGCTGTGACCACGAGACAAGCCGAACGCCAAGAATTCGTGACGACCCTACAAGAGAGCAAACAGGAGGAATTATGCGGGCAGTGCTGATGGCTGGCGGATCTGGAACTAGGCTAAGACCGCTGACTTGCGATCTCCCAAAACCAATGGTGCCGATCCTGAATCGACCGATCGCAGAACATATTATCAATTTACTCAAACGGCATCACATCACAGAAGTAATTGCCACTCTGCACTACTTACCTGACGCCATTCGCGACTACTTCCAGGACGGCAGTGACTTTGGGGTGCAGATGACCTATGCTGTCGAAGAAGACCAGCCCTTGGGTACAGCAGGCTGCGTCAAAAATATTGCCGAACTCTTAGATAGAACCTTTTTAGTGATTAGCGGCGACAGTATCACCGACTTCGACCTCAACGCCGCCATACATTTTCACAAGCGCCGACAGTCAAAAGCTACGATAATTTTGACCCGCGTTCCCAACCCGATCGAATTTGGCGTCGTCATCACCGATGAAGAAGACCGCATCCGCCGCTTTTTAGAAAAACCCTCCACCAGCGAAATTTTCTCCGATACCGTCAACACCGGCATTTATATCTTGGAACCAGAAGTCCTAGATTATCTGCCAGCAGGACAAGAAAGCGACTTTTCCAAAGACCTTTTTCCCCTACTGCTAGACAAAGGGATACCGATGTATGGCTACATTGCCGAGGGCTACTGGTGCGATGTCGGCCATCTCGACGCTTATCGCGAAGCCCAATATGATGGCCTCTACCGCAAAGTAAAACTCGACTTTGCCTACGAAGAAAGGTCTGGTGGAGCCAGAAATAACCAAATTTGGATCGGCCAAAATACTTTCATCGACCCCACCGCCCAAATAGAAGCCCCCGCTATGATCGGCCACAACTGCCGCATTGGGCCGCGAGTGCAAATCGAAGCGGGAACCATCATTGGCGACAACGTTACCGTTGGCGCTGACGCCAACCTCAAACGCCCAATCATCTGGAATGGAGCCATTATAGGCGAAGAAGCACATCTAAGCGCCTGCACGATCGGCAGAGGCACCAGAGTAGACCGCCGCGCCCACGTCTTAGAAGCAGCCGTCGTCGGGTCCCTCTCCACCGTAGGAGAAGAAAGCCAGATCGGCCCTGGCGTCCGCGTTTGGCCTAGCAAACAAATTGAATCCGGTGCAACCTTAAACATCAACTTAATTTGGGGTCAAACCGCCCACCGCAATTTGTTCGGCCAGCGGGGCGTCTCTGGATTGGCTAACATCGATATCACCCCCGAATTTGCAGTCAAATTGGGAGCAGCTTACGGCTCCACCTTAAAACCCGGTTCCCAAGTCGCCGTCTCCCGCGACCAGCGGAGCATCTCCCGCATGGTTTCCCGTTCCTTAATTGCCGGTATGATGTCAGTGGGAATCAATATTCAGAACCTAGAAGCAACATCAATTCCCATTGCCCGCACAGTTATTCCTACCATCTCAGTTGCGGGTGGCATTCATATAAGGATACATCCAGACCGAGCCGATCATATTTTGATTGAATTTTTGGATTTCAAAGGCATCAATATCTCTAAAGCGCAAGAGAAAAAAATTGAGGGAGCTTATTTCAAAGAAGACTTGCGGCGAGCCCAAATTGACGAGATTGGCAATATGGCTTATCCCAGCCAAGTCATGGATATTTACAGCACCAGCTTTGAGAAACATCTCAACATAGAAGCCCTTCGCTATAGCAATTCTAAAGTGGTAATTGACTATGTTTATGCCGTCTCAGGAGCTGTACTACCCCAACTATTAGCTAAGTTTGGTTGCGATGCCGTAGTCCTAAATGCCAGCCTCAACCAAACAGGAGTATCTACAACAGAACGAGAAGCTTTACTGCATCAACTCGGTCATGTTGTGGAAGCGCTCAAAGCTACCTTTGGCGTCCAGGTATCTGCAAACGGAGAACAGATGATTTTGGTAGATGAATCTGGAATACCAATTCGGGGCGAAACGTTAACCGCTTTGATGATGGATATGATGCTTACGGCTAACCCCAGAAGCGCAGTGGTGGTACCGATTCATGCGTCCAGCGCTGTTGAACAAATTGCTCGTCGCCACGATGGCAGAGTTATTCGCACCAAAGCCAATCCCAGCGCTTTAATGGAAGGAAGTCAGAGTCATCCTAATGTGGTGTTGGGCGGATCTGGAGAAATGGGTTTTATTTTCCCAGAACTGCATCCTGGATTTGATGCTATGTTCTGCATTGCTAAACTGATTGAGATGTTAACTATCCAGGAGCGAAATCTCGGCTCCATTCGCGAATCCATACCCCGCGTTGCACACAAAAACTGCTCAGTTCGTTGCCCTTGGACAGTGAAAGGAGCTTTGATGCGCCATTTGGTAGAAACCCATCCAGCTGATAGCTTAGAGTTAATTGATGGCGTAAAGATTTGCAATCGATTCAATGACAGTTGGGTGTTAATTTTACCCGATGCCGGAGAGCCGTTGGTGCATATTTTCGCCAACAGTAGCGATCGCGAATGGGTAGATGACACTTTGAGGGAATACCGCGCCCGTGTCCAAAACTTTGTTGACCAAGAACAGGGCGTGGAAGAATTTAAATAGTTTTAAGCTTGGTCATCGGTCATCAGTCATTGGTAACAAAATACTCAGTTCAGAAAAACTACTAATGACTAATGACTAATAGCGCAATTAGCGTAAAATAGAAATAGTGAGAAAGCTTGAAACCTTCAAGTTAGATCTCTATAACTCAAACCTCTACTCGCAAAACTCAACAACTATTTATGAATACCTTCATTGTGATGGCAGAAGTGATTCAAGACCCGCAACTGCGCTATACCTCGGATGAGCAAATACCTGTCGCTGAAATGGTAGTGCAGTTTCCAGCCCAACGAGAAGAAGATCCACCCAATACCCTCAAAGTAGTAGGATGGAGGAATCTGGCTCAGGAAATCCACGATCGCTGTCACAAAGGCACGCAGGTCGTAATTGAAGGTCGTCTGAGTATGGTAACTGTAGAACGCAAACCCGAAGGTTTCAAAGAAAAACGTGCCGAATTGACCGCACAAAGAATTCATTACCTGGGAACCAACGATAATTTTGAACCTGCTGCAACCAGTCAAAAAGCTGTCTCCAACGCATCAACTCCTGCTAGAAATACCACCAATTCTGTAGCTTCCGAATCTTACCGTTCACCCGTTGCTACAGCAAGCGTCCCGCCGGTTTCTAACAGTACCACCAACGTCGCTACTATTTCGCCTGTAGATGATGAGGAAGAATATCAAGAAGTAATGCCGAATGTGAAGACAACGCCATATCAGAATCAACCCATGTCTGGAAATCAGCCAGATGTCGATGATATTCCCTTTTAGTTGATGTAGGGTGGTCAAAGACAGGAAAGCTATAGAAACTTTCTTGTCTTTTTTTCAGGGAGTTTTCCCTGGCAAGAGAGCAATTTGAGCGGTGTTAATTTAGTGGGAATTAATCATGCGCTAACCACCAAATTAATGCAGCACCAGCTACTAATGGTGCTGCTATTGCAATTGCTGGGCCGATCGCAACATCAGTTGCGGTTCCTGCTACTGTAGCCACAGTAGTAATACCAACACCACCAGTTCTGGTAGCAATAGTAGTGGCAGATATACCAGTAGCGGCGGCTAATTTAGCCTACGTTATTACGCTTCAGCGCTCTTTGAGGGCCGGGGCCTAACAAGTGTACCTCCAAATTCTGCGTTTGCGATCGCCACAGAAAACTGTCCACAGTATTGGTTGGGGGCATTTTTAACGATTTGTAAATCCAGATGCCACTTTTATACTGAATGTAGTATATTGAACTTCTTTGAATCTGATAAATTTCAAACAAGTTAAATAAGTATGGACCCAATTACTCTTGCGATCGTGACTGGTCTGGCTATTCCTACCGCTAAGGATGTCATCAAAGACGGTTATGAGGCTCTCAAAGCTGCGTTAAAGAAAAAATTTGGCGATCAAAGTGATGTTGTCGATGCAGTTGAGAAATTAGAGAAAAAACCCGACTCCGAAGCTCGTAAAGCCACAGTACAAGAAGAAGTGGAAATCGCGAAGGTCAATGATGACCCGGAGATTGTTAAATTAGCTCAGGATTTACTTAACCAGCTTAAAGAACAACCCGGTGGGCAACAGGTTATTAACCAGAATGTTAGCAATGTTAAATATGCAGCAACTTCTGGTTCTGGTAATGCAAATATCAGCGGCATCACTGAGCATGGCACATCAAAAGATAACTAAAACAATAATTAAATAATTCAGAAGGCAGCTATGTCTGAGCAACAAGAGATCGATCAAATTGTTACAGATTCAGAATACGCTGCCACCTCTGCAACGGGTGATGCAATTATTACTATCACCAATTATTATTACCGAGAAGAGGCAAAATTAGCACCTGTTTCTACTGATGGGACAGATGAAATTCTCCCCTGTCCCTATCGTGGGTTGTTTCACTTTGGCCCCGATGATGCCGAATATTTCTTTGGGCGAGAAGTCTTTGTTACTGAACTTTTTAAGGCAACTCAAACCCGCAATTTTATTCCCGTTTTAGGTGCATCGGGAAGTGGGAAATCTTCAGTAGTCTTGGCGGGACTTGTACCCAAATTGCAACGAGAAGGTAATTGGAAATTTACTCATTTTCGTCCGGGAAATGACCCTTTTCATGCTTTAGCTTTAGCACTAGTTCCGCTTTATACCCCAGAACTTGATGCCACTGACCGCATTGCCCAAGCTCGTAAGTTAGCTGATTATTTGCGAGGTGGTACAGTTCCTCTGGGTGATATTTTTGCCCAAATTAAACAAAATCATCCTAATGTTCGCGTTTTACTAATTGCCGATCAATTTGAGGAATTGTACACCCTCTGTAGTGATGAGACAATTCGCCGCAGTTTCCTAGATGCGTTATTAGCTAGTTTTTCTCCTCCTAATTCCCAGTTATCTAGTGCGGTATTGGTGGCAACAATACGGGCGGACTTTTTGGGAAATGCTCTTTCCTATAGTCCCTTTGCTGATATATTGAAAAATGCGGTTAAACTACTAGGAGCAATGAACCGTGAGGAACTATCACAGGTAATTGAAAAACCTGCTGATAAGTTAGGGGTAAAATTTGCCGATGGATTAGTCAAACGCATTCTTGATAGTGTCGAAAATGAACCGGGAAATTTGCCCTTGTTAGAGTTTGCTTTAACGGAGTTATGGGAACGGCGTAAGGGAAAAGAGTTAACTCATGCTGCTTATGAAGAAATTGGCGAGGTGCAAGGTGCTTTAACAACTTATGCTAATGAAAAATATCAACTATTGAATCTTGCTGAACAAAAACAGGTACAACGTATTTTTGTTCAATTGGTGCGTCCAGGTGAGGGGGCAGAGGATACGCGGCGACTGGCATTGAAAGGAGAATTGGGTGAGCAAAGTTGGTCTTTAGTGAAACAACTTGCTGATACTCGGTTAGTGGTGACAAGTCGTAATTCTGAAGATATTGAGACAGTTGAAGTTGTCCATGAAGCACTGATTAAAAATTGGGGTACACTGCGACAATGGATGACAACAGACCGCGATTTTCGCTCTTGGCAAGAGCGGTTACGGGCGGCTATGCAACAATGGCAAGAGGCGCAACAAGATAAGGAGGCGTTGTTACGAGGTGTGCCATTGGTAGTGGCGGAAAGTTGGTTACAAAAGCGCTCAGAGGAATTGAGTTCAGGGGAGCGAGAGTTTATTCAGAATAGTGTAATACTGCGAGAACGCCAAAAACAAGAACAAAAACGTCTACAACAGCGGATCATTTTAGGGCTAAGTGCTGGGTTCATCGGTGCTTTAAGTCTAGCCGGGTTTGCGGGTTGGCAATGGCGACAAGCAGAAATCACGAAGAGTGATGTCAGGGCTGGTTATGCCAAGATATTTTTCAGCGAAGGGAAAGGATTGGATGCGTTGATAGAAAGTTTAAGGGCAAGAGTATTAGTCCAAAATCTCAAAGCGGAACCCTCAATGGAATTGATAAATGTTTTGCAACAAACCGTTTCAGAGGTAAGAGAACGTAACCGTTTAGAAACCCATAGCAGTTCGGTTTGGAGTGTCAGTTTCAGCCCGGATGGTAAAACCTTAGCTTCTGGCAATGATGACAAAACCATCAAACTCTGGGATATCACCACTGGCAAGGAAATCCGCACCCTCCAGGGGCATAGCAGTTCGGTTAGGAGTGTCAGTTTCAGCCCCGATGGTAAAACCTTAGCTTCTGGCAATGATGACAAAACCATCAAACTCTGGGATATCACCACTGGCAAGGAAATCCGCACCCTCCAGGGGCATAGCAGTTGGGTTTGGAGTGTCAGTTTCAGCCCCGATGGTAAAACCTTGGCTTCTGGTAGTGGTGACAAAACCATCAAACTCTGGGATATCACCACTGGCAGGGAAATCCTTACTCTCAAGGGGCATAGCAGTTCGGTTTTGAGTGTCAGTTTCAGCCCCGATGGTAAAACCTTGGCTTCTGGCAGTGGTGACAAAACCATCAAACTCTGGGATATCACCACTGGCAGGGAAATCCTTACTCTTCAGGGGCATAGCAGTTGGGTTTGGAGTGTCAGTTTCAGCCCCGATGGTAAAACCTTAGCTTCTGGTAGTGGTGACAAGACAGTGATTTTGTGGGATGTGAATTTTGACGATTTACTGGGGCGCGGTTGCGATAAGGTGCGTGTGTATTTGCAGAATCCTAGTGCGAATGTTAGTGAGAGTGACAGACATCTCTGTGATGGAATTAGTAAAGGCAAGTAAAAGAGCGAACAAAAAATGAATTATTAGCTACAGGGTGTGACTGGTTAAAGGATTATTTCGTTACTCGTCCAGAGGAAAAGCAAAAGTTAAAAGTGTGTCAATAGGAGAACAATTCTCAATGGTTTGTATTTTGTGAAGTTATGTAACAGGTAGAATGCCTGTTTTACAGGTAGGGCGCGATCGCCTGCGGATGATGTACAATAGGAGCAAAGTCGGTTTGTCAAAGGTATGTGTGGAGTAAGGAGTAAGTTGAATTATAATTGAATCATTACCCTCACACGAGCATCAATAGATGGCTATTGTCACAATTACCAAAGATTGTTTAATTACTGAGGATAAAGATTCAATGACATTTTTTTCAGAATGAATAAAATAACCTTTCAGTGGGATGAGCAAAAAAACAAAATTAATCAACAAAAACATGGTATTTCTTTTGCAGAAGCGGAATCAGTTTTCTTTGATGATTATGCCCTTCAATTTTGGGATGAAGAACACTCCCAAGAAGAAGAACGTTTTTTACTTCTCGGTATAAGATCTAAAATGAGAATATTAATTGTAGTTCATTGTTTTCGAGAAGAAGATTCTATCATTAGAATTATATCAGCAAGAAAAGCTACTAAAAATGAAAGTAAAGAATATAGGAGATAAACCAATGGAACCGGAATACGATCTTTCCAAAATGAAAAAAAGACCTAATCCTTTTGCCAAACAGTTAAAAAAACAGGTCACTATTTCTCTAGAAATTGATGTGATTGAATATTTTGAAACAATGGCTCAAGAATCAGGTATATCTTCTCAGGAATTAATCAATCTTTATTTGCGAGATTGTGTTGTTTCTCAGCGTAAATTATCTATCTCTAATTAGATAATCAGCCAATTATCGAAACAACTACAAGAATGAGTAACGAAGATGAAAAAATTACCGATCGCCAAATCGATGAAATTAGGGCGATCGCGGAACAATACGACTCAAAATATTATCAATATGATATAATTGATGCAAACTTCCTTTATAAAAACCAGATGAAAGCCATTGAAGTAACCGGAACTCTGGATGAAAAAGGGCAATTATCCCTCGACCAACCTATTGAAAATTTCCCCCCTAGTCGAGTGCGAGTTATCGTACTTTTTCCCGAAGTAACAGAAGAACCACAAACCGATCCTGATGATACTCCCATTGAAGAAGTAAAAGCCAGTCTCAGGAGAGCATTAAAAGAAGCAAAAGCAGGACAACGCATACCTCTTTCTGAAATGTGGGAGGGAATAGATGTCGAATGATACGCCTTTTGTCCAGATTGATTTAACACCTGAGTATAAACGAAATTTGCAGGAATTATCGAAAAAATATCGCAATATCCGGTTAGATACTCAGCCAATTATCGAACAACTACAAGGGGGTAATTTTATTGGCGATCGCATTTACGGTCTTGGGGAAAATTATATCGTTATTAAGGTAAGAGTAAAAAACAGCAATATCCAAAAAGGTAAAAGTGCTGGTTATCGACTTATTTATCAATTTGAGTCATCTACCAGCGTACTCCTATTAACTATTTAACGCAAGTTGCTAGTTACTTGTATAAGGGTATGTTGTTGCGCTTTAGCGCTCTTATCCTAGCTGTAATAAGAGCGCTAAAGCGCAACAACGTACCAAAGAGCAACCCCAATCTTATAACTAACAACTTGGGCTATTTATTCAAAATCAGACAGAGAAGATATTAGTCCAAACGAGATTTTCAGCATTTTAGCTTCTGATTGAACAAAAACATAATTTGTCGAAAATGTCAATACCTTAAGCAGGCCCGATCGCATCAATCAAAGCTTCAAGCGCGATCGCAACATGAGTCCAGTGCGTTCCCCCTTGACAAAATACAACGTATGGTTCCCGCAACGGCCCATCAGCCGAAAACTCCAAAGTACTGCCCTCGATAAACGTACCGCCAGCCATCACCACCTGACTCTCATAACCCGGCATATCCCAAGGAACGGGTTCAACATAAGAATCGATCGGCGAATGCTGCTGAACGGCCCGACAAAAAGCGATCAGCTTCTCCGGCGAACCCAGCTTAATAGCTTGAATCACATCGCGCCTGGGTGCCAAAGGCAAAGGATTCACCGGATAACCCAACTTGTCGAACACATAAGCCGTCAGGTGATTGCCCTTCATCGCCTCGCCTACCATTTGCGGTGCCAAAAACAAACCTTGAAACAGCAAACGATTCTGATCGAATGTAGCACCCCCAGCACTGCCAATTCCCGGTGCCGTCAGGCGACAAGCAGCCGCTTCCACCAAATCTGCCCTACCAGCAACGTACCCGCCAGCAGCAACGACAGTCCCGCCGGGATTTTTAATCAACGACCCAGCGATCAAGTCAGCACCGACATGGGTGGGTTCCCTCTCTTCGATAAATTCGCCGTAGCAGTTATCCACAAAGCAAACTGTATCGGGATTTTGCTGCTTGACGATATAAATAATTTTCTCGATATCCGCAATTGAGAGGCTAGGACGCCAGGAATAACCGCAGGAACGCTGAATTAACACCAAGCGAGTACGATCGACTATCCCTTGAGAGAGGGCTTGCCAATCCACACTTCCTTCACCAGTAAGAGACAATTCTCGGTATTTAATGCCAAAATCAATCAATGATCCTTGACCCTGACCTCGCAAGCCAATGACTTCTTCAAGTGTGTCGTAGGGGGAACCCACGACAGCCAGCATTTCATCTCCCGGACGCAAGACGCCAAATAGGGCGCAAGCGATCGCGTGAGTGCCAGAAACAAACTGCACCCGCACTGTTGCTGCTTCGGCACCCATGATATCGGCAAACACCTTATCCAACGTCTCGCGTCCCAAATCATCGTGCCCATAACCGGAAACACCGGCAAAATGATGAGCCCCTACCCGATGACGCCGAAACGCTTCCAGCACTCGTTTGAGATTTTGCTTGACCTTAGCGTCAATACAAGAAAAAATCGGAAATAGTGCCTGTTCTGCTGACAGCAGCTGTTGAAGGCTGTTCATTAATTCCTCATTCACGATATAGCTATGCGGATTTTAGGGTTCCGCAGATTGGGCTGCACAATTCGTATCAAGGTTATTGCATGACGCTTGCCACCTCTACCAAACTTCGCCCTCATTGGGTTGTGATCCTTTTCATGGTTGCGATTCACACCGCTGCCATCTTCGCCTTTCTTCCCGGCAACTTTAGCTGGGCAGCTGTAGGCTTAGCTGTTTTTCTCCACTGGGTGACGGGTGGTTTAGGGATCACCCTGGGCTATCATCGCCTAGTCACCCACCGCAGTTTTGAGACTCCCAAGTGGCTAGAATATCTCCTAGTTTTCTTCGGTACTTTAGCCATGCAAGGCGGGACAATTGATTGGGTGGGTATGCACCGCCTGCATCATTTGCACTCGGATAGCGAAGGCGATCCACATGACTCCAATCAAGGATTTTTGTGGAGCCATTTGACCTGGATGCTTTATCAGCTACCGCAAACAAAAGAAATTCCTCGTTTCACGAAAGACATTGCAGACGATCCAGTTTATCAGTTTTTACAAAAGTATTTTCTCCCACTCCAAGTTCTCCTGGGGGTAGTGCTTTATCTGCTGGGCGGCTGGCCTTTTGTACTTTGGGGAATCTTCGTGCGTTTAGTTGCGGTATACCACTGCACTTGGCTAGTCAATAGCGCCACGCATAAATTTGGCTATCGCACTTATGAGTCTGGCGATCGATCCACCAACTGCTGGTGGGTAGCGGTGCTAGTCTACGGTGAAGGTTGGCACAACAATCACCATGCCTTTCAATATTCTGCTCGTCACGGTTTGAAGTGGTGGGAAATTGACATGACATGGATGACTATTCAATTATTACAAACCCTTGGTCTGGCCACGAATGTAAAACTAGCGCAGCAAAAGTAGGTAATTAGGGAATTTCCAATTTCAAATTTTAGATTTCAAATTGGAAATCTGAAATCTGAAACTTCATCGGAAATTCCCTACCTATTAAAATCGTCCATTTCCTTGAACAATATGCTTAAGCGTTGTCAAGCTTTCCATACTAATCAACCCCCGCCGATGCCCTTTTTGGTTAGACATACCCAGAAAAATACCTTCGCTTCTTGAAGGATTGCGAGAAAATCTAGGGCTGGCATTGATGTAAGTCGAGGCGCTATTCACGCCCAAGGCAAACTGACGACTTTCCTGATAAGATTCCGTGACAATACTATCAGCGTGACCGCTGCTGTATTGGTTAATCCAGGCGATCGCATCTTCCAAGCTATTCACCACTTTAAAAGCCACTGTCTTGGTTAAATAAGGTTCGCCCCACTCTGACTCGTTAGCCAGCTTCAAATCTGGAAACTCAGCCATTAACTCGGCATCTGCTCGAATTTTAAAGCCCTTTTCCTTCAAGCTGTTCCAAAGCGTGACCAAAGAAGAGGGCTTTTGATTGCTGTGGATGAGAACTTTCTCGATCGCATTAACCGGATCTGGTTCGCTGTGATGGCTATCTAAAATCATCCAGCGAGCTAACTCCAAACTACCAGATGGTGACCAGAAAAGGTAACAGTTGCCCATCCCCGATTTTAAGACCGGCACAGTTGACTGCCGTACCACTTGCTGCACTAGACTGGGGCGACCGTAGGGAATCACTAAATTTACGCATCGATCTTGAGTTATCAAATCTCGCAGCGAACTCCCCCGATCGGATGGTAGCAGTTCCAGAGATCCGATCGGCATCCCAGTTTCTTCCAAGGCTGACTGTAAAGCAGTTGCGATCGCAGCATTAGAATGACTCGCCTCAGTTCCGCCCCGCAGAATCAAACTATTCCCTGTTTTGATACACAAACCCGCCGTCAGCGCCCCCAATTCCGGGAACGCCTCATACACCAATGCGATCGTCCCCAAAGGCATCAACTGGCAGTAAGTCTGGGATTGTTCGAGTTGATAAGAAGCATTCATCACCCGCCGCAGGGGATCGGACAACTCTCCTAACCGTTGTAGCATTTGGATCGTCGTCTGGAGGCGTTCGGGTGTCAGTTTCAGCCAATCTAAAATTAGGTCTGGCACTGCCATCTCTCGACTCGCCAATAGGTCGAGAGTATTTGCTTCGAGAATGTCGTCTGAGGCGCGTTTAAGCGCTTGTGCCATTGCCACAACCGCACGAGAGCGATCGACTCCCTTGGTAGTGGCTAAGTCGAACGAGGCTCGATAGGCGCGGCGAACCGCGATCGAATCTGGTGAAGCATCAAACGTCTCAGCGGTCATATAGCTAACGCCTGTAAGCTAACCACTGTATCAGTGCTAGCAGTTCCAGCAGCACAACTGGCACTATTGCCAAAAACAGTTTATCTGGAAAGAAGTTTAAAACGCAAACCAGCCAGATCCCAGGCAACACGATCAGGAACAGAAAAGCTATGGGCAAGTAATGTTCTTTCAAGCCGGTCTGGGCCCGATGCCACCGAGTACCTGTCCACACCCAAGCTTTCTTGTAGGGATAGGTTGAAGATAGTTGCTCGATTACGTATTCGCTTTTTTCTACGACAAAGATTTGCTGACAGCGATTGCAGCCAAAGGCTTCCGTCAGTACGATCGGCACTAAGCGACCCTTTCGTCCGCAAGGACAAGGGTAGTCAGTATTTAAGTCTATCTTTTGGGATTTTGGAGATGGCACAAGCGGTCTTTTCGCAAACCGAGTTTATCCAAGGACATCGAGAACATTTTTAGCGATCGCAATTAACTTTCACATCCTCCCTTAGCAACAGTCGCTTAAACGGTATAGAAAAGGATGTCAGGCGTCGCTTTCTCTTATCGTATCTAAAACAAAGCGATTTCCGATGATTTTATTCTAATATACTCTCTAAGCGGGTAACGCGATTCGAACGCGCGACATTCACCTTGGCAAGGTGACGCTCTACCACTGAGCTATACCCGCAACCACTCACTGTTCTTACTATCTCAAAATAATTCCTGTCTGTCAACTATAAGACAGCAATTATTTTGGATATCCTAGCTCAGTCCTTCAAGTTCGGCTGACTGTCTGGGAGCGATCGCACTTTTCAGGGAAGCAGGTAAAGGCTGGAGATCGGCATTACCCTTGATTTGACGCATCAAACTCGCCATTTCCAGGGCGTTCATCGCATAATCCCAGCCCTTATTGCTCTTAATTCCCGCCCGTTCTAGGGCTTGCTGCATCGTGTCTACTGTCACTATGCCAAAAATCACCGGAATTCCAGTCTGAAATCCCGCCGACGCGATTCCCTTGGACACCTCAGCAGCCACATAATCAAAGTGAGGAGTTTGACCTCGGATCACCGCACCCAGGCAAATCACCGCATCATAACGCTGGGTCATTGCCATTTGGCGAGCCACCAAAGGCACTTCAAAACTGCCCGGAACCCAAATATAATCTACTTGAGTGCCGTGAGAATCTGTATCAACGCCGTGGCGTTTCAGGCAATCTTGACATCCCTCCAAAAGCTTGGTCGTCACCAGGTCGTTGAATCGACCGATCACGATCGCAAACCGCAGAGATTCCGCCTGAGTAAAATTTCCCTCAAAAACTGCCATTTTAATACTTCCTTGTCATTAGTCATTACTCAAGAGTCATTAGTTATCAGTCTTTTACTAATGACTCTTGACCAATGACTCTTGACCAATTAACTTGGCTCAAACCACAAAATAACTCAACGCACCGACTACCAGCACCAACACAATCCAGCCACCGGAACCCAACCACAGTAAGCGTTTGGATTGATCCCAGTTCTGAGGTGACGCATAGGCAACAGGGACGCCTACAACCATAACAAAAGACAAGGCGACTAAAGCAAACAAAGCTAATTGAAACAAGATTGTCATTTTCCGCTTCTCCCAATACAGCAACTCTATTCGATCGCAAAGGCAGCTAAAGCCGCGAATAGCTTATATCATAAGCTTCCAGCCCGAAAGCTTTAGCTCGTTTTTCGGTAACAAGGTCTACCGTCTTAAGGCATTTTATCAGGAGAGCGACACGCCTTTGACCAGATCGATCGCGCACTCCAATACCATTTCATCAAGTCAAAATTAAAAAATAAACCCTACTCTGTAATTTTTGTCAATGAGTTAATATACTCAAAGTAAATGTTATAAGTAAGGTTACACTCAATTAGTAACTCAAGTTGCTAGTTACTTGCTTTCTGGGTATGTTGTTGCGCTTTAGCGCTCTTACCCCAGTTATCATAAGAGCGAAGTTACTTGCTTTCTGGGTATGTTGTTGCGCTTTAGCGCTCTTACCCCAGTTATCATAAGAGCGAAGTTACTTGCTTTCTGGGTATGTTGTTGCGCTTTAGCGCTCTTACCCCAGTTATCATAAGAGCGAAGTTACTTGCTTTCTGGGTATGCTGTTGCGCTTTAGCGCTCTTACCCCAGTTATCATAAGAGCGCTAAAGCGCAACAACGTACCTAACTCCAACTTTTCCCTCTTCCCTAGCCCCTTTCCCCTAGCTATCTGAGTGCAAGCCCAATGGATGAAAGTCGTCTCCCAGCTTATCTCAATCTGATTCAACAACTCCTAAGTTGTCCCAACGGTGAAGAACCAGAGATTTTGCAGGCTAACTCCGAATTGCTGGATGGCGAGTTTCTGCAAGTTTGCGAGGTAATAGCAGAAAACTTGGCAGGGGAAGGCCAGGAAAATGCTGCTAACTTCCTACGTATGGCCAGTCAGTTAGCGACAGATCTAGGATCGACATCATCAAATATATCTGATTCATCACTGGCAAATAGTGACTCACAACTTAGCTTTCTATTGCAGGTATTACAGGCAACAAGCGAAAGCAAGGTAAATCCGCAAGTTGTTTACCCACTATTACAAGCAAACTTAGACAAATTAAATGATAATTTTGTTCAAATTTTAAAAGATTGGACAACAGAAAATCTGCCAGATGAAAGTAGGACGATTGATATTCTAAATTTTAGTAACTTAATTCAGCAGTTCCCATTAGGTAGTAAAGCAACCAACATGGAAATTGCCATCGCAGGTTATGAAATCGGAATCAGAGTTTTTAACCGTAATAACTATGCCGAATATTGGGCCCAAATCCAAAATAATCTGGGAACTGCCTACAGAGACAGAATCAGATCAGATAAAGCAGATAATATCGAAAAAGCGATCGCATCCTACACCGCCGCACTCCAAGTCCTCACCCGTGAAGCCTTTCCCCAAGATTGGGCAATGACCCAAAATAATCTGGGAACTGCCTACAGAAACAGAATCAGATCAGATAAAGCAGATAATATCGAAAAAGCGATCGCATCCTACACCGCCGCACTCCAAGTCCTCACCCGTGAAGCCTTTCCCCAAGATTGGGCAATGACCCAAAATAATCTGGGAACTGCCTACAGAGACAGAATCAGATCAGATAAAGCAGATAATATCGAAAAAGCGATCGCATCCTACACCGCCGCACTCCAAGTCCGCACCCGTGAAGCCTTTCCCCAAGATTGGGCAATGACCCAAAATAATCTGGGAAATGCCTACAGTGACAGAATCAGATCAGATAAAGCAGATAATATCGAAAAAGCGATCGCATCCTACACCGCCGCACTCCAAGTCCGCACCCGTGAAGCCTTTCCCCAAGATTGGGCAACGACCCAAAATAATCTGGGAAATGCCTACAGTGACAGAATCAGATCAGATAAAGCAGATAATATCGAAAAAGCGATCGCATCCTACACCGCCGCACTCCAAGTCCGCACCCGTGAAGCCTTTCCCCAACAATGGGCAACGACCCAAAATAATCTGGGAACTGCCTACAGTGACAGAATCAGATCAGATAAAGCAGATAATATCGAAAAAGCGATCGCATCCTACACCGCCGCACTCCAAGTCCGCACCCGTGAAGCCTTTCCCCAAGATTGGGCAATGACCCAAAATAATCTGGGAAATGCCTACAGAGACAGAATCAGATCAGATAAAGCAGATAATATCGAAAAAGCGATCGCATCCTACACCGCCGCACTCCAAGTCCTCACCCGTATTGATTTCCCGTTTGAAAATGTACAAACTCTGAATAACTTAGGTTGGGCTTATCTGGCAAAACTAGACTATCTCCATCAAACCAAACCAGATGACGCAAAACAAAAAGCCACAACCCTCCAAAGTGCCTATCATACCTTTAAAGATGCGATCGCCGGAGCCGCCTACCTGCGAGAGTTGATTCAATCCGGGGATGAAATCAAGCAAAAACACGATTTAGAGTGGGATAAACTCTACATGGGCATGGTGCAGGTGTGCCTAGAACGGGACAGCAACCAAGAAGCGCTAGAATATGCCGAAGCCAACAAAGCCCGCAATCTCGCTGAACTAATCGCCCAAAAACAGCCAACTCCCAAAGTCCTCACACCCATCACCTTCACCGAAATTACCCAACTCCTCACCCCAGACACCGCCCTGATTGAGTGGTACATCACCGACGAAGAAATCATCACCTTTGTCCTCACTTATCCCGACGTGCTGAAAGTACATCGCAGTCGTCAACGGGATGAATTAATCTATTTAGTTGCTGAATATCAGGCATATTACGCAACAGATAAAAACCACTGGCAAACTCAACTCCCCACCTATCTCCAACGTCTTGCCAATCTCCTAGAAATTACCACAATTCTCCCGGCCAAAAGTACCCGCTTAATCCTAATTCCCCACTGGTTTCTGCACCTGTTCCCCCTCCACGCCCTCCCTCTCACCGATGGCGAATTTGTCCTAGATAAATTTCTCCAAGGCATTCAATACGCCCCCAGTTGCCAACTCCTGCAACAGATCGAAATTCACCCCAATTTCGATCAACTTCTCGCCCTACAAAACCCTACTTTGGATCTTGCCTACACCGATTTAGAAGTCACCAGCATCGCCCCTAAATTCCCCATTCGTCAAGTTCTCCCTGGGAAAGAAGCCAGTAAAATCAATCTCTTAGAACAATACAGAGAACAGTTAGAAAATGCCCACTGCGCCCACTTCTCCTGTCACGGTTCCTTCAATGCCGAGAATCCGCTAAACTCTTTTCTTGCCCTCGCAGAGAGTATTATCAAGGAAGAGGAATCTCAATCTTCCCAACCTGGAGATCCCCCCCAGCCCCCCTTAAGAAGGGGGGAGACGGAAATTGTCAAAGTCCCCCTTCTTAAGGGGGATTTAGGGGGATCAAATCGTTACGTTGCATGGCGCGATGGTAAAACAGCCGACATTACCAAATGCCTCACCTTAGCTGAAATTTTCCAACTACAACTAAAACAGTGTCGTTTAGTCGTGCTTTCCGCCTGCGAAACCGCCCTCATTGATCCGCAAAATCGGTCAGATTATATTGGATTACCAACAGGATTTCTCCACGCAGGCGCAATGGGAACCCTGGCCAGTCTTTGGGCCGTCAACGACCTCTCCACCGCCTTGATTATGGTAAAATTCTATGAGTTACTCAAACCCGGAGTCAGCATTGGTCAAGCCCTCCATGACACCCAGCGCTGGTTTAAGTCTGCCTTTACTTCAGATTTGCTACAATGGGTGAAAAGTTCCGATAGTTTCGATGCCGACCAGAAAGAACTCATTACAGAGGTGCTAGAAAGGTTCAATGAAACTGAAAAACCATACAGCAGCGTTTATCATTGGGCAGCGTTTTGTGCGATTGGTTTATAATAATTTAATTTAATCTCATCCATGAAAACCGATAGCCTATTTTACAACATCTTTCGAGAATTTCCCTTTGTCTTCTTTGCCCTTCTGGGCATCCCAGCCGAAGCTACCAACCAATATCAATTTACATCCCAAGAAGTCAAACAATTAGCCTTTCGCCTAGATGGTTTATTTCTGCCAATTATAGCAGATTCTCAACTACCATTCTACATTGTGGAGGTGCAATTTCAACCAGATCCAAATCTATACTATCGTCTATTTGCCGAATTATTCATCTATCTTAGACAATACCAACCGCCGCACCACAATTAATTAACACATTCGTAGGGTGCGTCAGACGATAAAACCTTGTGGAAATCGAACTCGTTAAAAATCTGACGTCCCCTACAAGGTTGACACCAATGAATTCAGACAACATCCATTTGTGAGGTAAAATTTATGATGAAAAACATGATTTTGTCAGAAATCTATACAGCCATTACCACCGCATCGGAGATTCTTACACCGGAATTTATTAACGAATTACTAGACAAGGTTTTGCCTATATGTGACTCTGATGCTGATGATAAAGCCGTCAAAGAAGAGATTAATAAACTCTATCGAAATTTTCCAGAAGTAAGAGATAAAATTGGCAATCTGTTCAGAAAAAATCTTGATGATTATGATGCTACATCTACTCCAGGCTACGAAACCATTACTAACAACTATCCTGACATCAAAAAACTAGAAGCAAGCTTGAAAAAACGCCTGAACAAAAACCAACACCCCACCCCAGATGCTAAAAATTGACCATCCCCAAGTCTATATCTATAGCTATCAACTCAGCCGGAAAACTGAAACCAAAGTTCACTCTATCTGGACTTGGGCAAATAATATCTGGAAAAATTTTAGTCCCAGTTCACCCCCGATTTCCTCACAAGAAAATCTCAGTAATACTCTCAGTAAACCCAAAACATTTGAAAACTTAAAGCCTCGAATCAAGGGTTCTTTTAGGTTTTGCCGTCTGGATGATAGTGTAGGCATTTTAGCCAGAATTGGTAGCCCAGAAACAAAAGAAAATAAATACCTAGAAATCAGAGAATTAAACCAATTTAATGATAAGAATCTAATACTTCCTGAAAGTTATCAAAACTGGCTGGGGCAGACTATTTTTATGACCTATAAATTAAGTATATATATAACTCCTACTACAGAACAACTCAAAGAACTAGCGGATGAATGTGTAAAAAGTCTATTACCAGCATCCCATCGTCCCCCTTTCTACCGAACTACTAAATTATTCGATCGGCCCATTTTTGAATACAGCGATCTCAAGGGACAATTACAAATTTTTGTCTATCTCATTGATGATACCACAGAAAAAAAACTTGGCAGCATTCTGCAACCTTTATTTGAGCTATTTTTTCATCGCCATAAAATCACCAAAGCCTTCATCGATAGCCGCACAAACTATAACTTAGCCCATGAATTCTATACAATTATAGAAAATACTATTGAAAATTTAAAACCAGAAATCGATTCAAATAATGAGGAAATTACCAAGACAGATGAAGATTTGCGAGGATTAAAAACCCAAGTAAAACAGCTACTTAATGACAGCTTGAATTACGAAAGAACATTGCAAATCCTAGAAGAGTTAGATAATCTGATTAGCATTCATGTTTACAACTATCAACAAAAGCTCTCGGAAATCTGCGATAAATGCCAACTCCAACCAGATGATTTAACTACTTTTAGTCTGTTTATCGAAAAAACCAGTCCCTATTTTCAAAGACAAATTAAAGGCGATTTAGGTTATTTTAAACACGGCACAAATTTAATTGACACTGCGATCGCATCTATCCGAGGTATAGTAGAAATAGAACAAGCCGAGATCGATCGCCTTTGGCAAAATCAAGAAAAAGATCGCGATCGCCAATTACAAAATACTATTGCTATTGTCGGTGTAGGAATAGGTTTTGCAGGAGTTGCTGCTACTGCATCACCTTATATCTTTGAAGCAAAACCAAACCAAAAATTTACCATAATTCCGGTTCACTTGCATCCTTCTTTGGGTCTAAACCCGCCGCATCACTTAACACTTTCTCTTCTATTCAGCTTAGGCGCTGGTTTAGTCGGAGTTGCGATCGCATTATTCTTTCTGCGATATATTCAGAAACATGAAAAAAGTGCGATCGCTCGTACTGTTAATTTCATTTTAGGCAATTCACAAGCGCCAGAAAACAAAGTTCCCCCCTCCTAATCTGTCACAAATGGAAAGCAAATGGATGTAATTCTGTGTCATACAACAGCAGATTTTGACGCTCTGGGATCGGCTGTAGGGCTGACGCGCCTGAAAGCTGGGGCGAAAATTGTCTTACCTGGGGGCGCACACCCGGTGGTGCGGGATTTTTTGGCGTTGCACCGGGATGAGTTTGCTTTGATGGAACGTCGATCGATTAATCCCGAACAAATTCGTTCTGTGACGATCGTAGATACTCAACAACGCGATCGCTTGGGAAAAGCAGCTGAGTGGTTAGATCTACCTCACCTGACTGAAATTATCGTCTACGACCATCATCTCAATCAAGATACAGATATCCCCGCCACTCAAACTTATATCGAGTCGGTGGGAGCCACTACAACTCTGGTTGTAGAACATTTGCAAAAATTATCAGCAGAGCAGGGGATTCCAGGAGCAGAGGGGAAACTTTCAGAACTATTCCTGACGCCAGCGGAGGCGACCGTGATGGCGTTGGGTATCCACGTAGATACGGGATCTCTCACATTTGAGCATACGACGCCCAGAGACGCCGCTGCTTTGGCTTGGTTGATGACGCAAGGGGTAAGCCTTAAAGCGATCGCACAATATGTTGACCCCGGTTTGTCTCGCCAATTGCAGGAACTGCTGAAGGTTGCGCTAAATAATTTGCAAAGCACAACCCGGTGGGGTTACACAATATCTTGGTGTCTGTTAAATACTGAGGGTTTTGTGCCCGGTTTATCCAGTCTTACCACACAATTACTGGAGTTAACTGAAAGCGATGCGGTGTTTCTGGCGGCGAGATATCCCTTGCGGGAACAAGAGAAGGGGAGTAGAGGAGTGGGGGAGGAAGAAGAATCAGCGATCGCAAATCCCAAATCGGACGATCGCTTAACGGTGATTGGTCGATCGCGCATTGAAGGCACAAACCTCAACCAACTCTTCCAACAAATCGGTGGTGGCGGTCATTCCCAAGCAGCATCTGCAAGTCTGCGGGGGGTAGATCCACTACCAATCTTAGAACAACTGGTCGAACAAATCGAAAATCAAATTCCCCATCCTCCCACAGCACAGGAGTTGATGTCTTCTCCAGTGAGAACAATTCGCCCAGATACAACAATTGAACAAGCCCAGCGAATCTTATTGCGGTACGGACATTCTGGTTTATCTGTGGTAGATAACCAAGATCGGTTAGTTGGCATTATTTCCAGACGAGATATTGATATTGCGCTGCATCACGGTTTCAGTCATGCAAAGGTAAAAGGCTACATGACGACGAATCTCAAGACGATCGCACCTGATACCCCGCTACCGGAGATTGAGTCGCTCATGGTAACTTACGATATCGGGAGATTGCCAGTTTTGGAAACTGGACAGCTAGTGGGAATTGTTACCCGTACCGATGTTTTGCGGCTGATCCATCAGGAAAAGGCCAAAGTCAAAAGTCAAAAATCCGAAGAAAATTTGCCTTTTGCCTCTTGCCTTTTGCCTTCTATTCGCGATCGTCTCGCTCCCCCACTTTGGCAATTACTTGAAAAAGCATCTCAGCAGGCAGAAAAACGCGGTTGGCATCTCTATCTAGTTGGGGGTGCAGTGCGGGATATACTGCTTGCCGATAATTCTCGCCAAGTACTAATTGAAGATATCGACTTAGTAGTAGATGGTTTTCATAAATCAGCGGATGTTGGCGCGGGAGTAGAATTAGCCAAAGCACTTCAGCAACTCTACCCAAATGCTCGCTTAGACGTTCACGGTCAATTTCAAACAGCTGCCCTTTTGTGGCACAACGACCCAAATTTGGCTTCTTTATGGGTAGATATTGCCACAGCGAGGACGGAATTTTATCCTTATCCAGCTGCCAATCCAGAAGTGGAAGCCAGTTCTATTCGTCAAGACCTTTATCGACGAGATTTTACCATCAATGCTTTGGCTGTGCGGCTAAACGAACCGCGTGCTGGCGAGCTATTAGATTTCTTTGGCGGGGTATTGGATTTACAATCTCGGCAGATTCGGGTTTTGCACGCCAATAGCTTTATCGAAGATCCGACGCGCATTTATCGCGCTGTGCGGTTTGCTGTGCGGTTGGGATTTGAGATTGAGCCTCAGACAGCGCGGTATATCCGCTATGCTCTAGCCAGCGGTATCTACGAGCAAGTTCAGGGGAAAAATGGTCGTGCGCCTGCGCTGGAAACTCGACTCAAAAGCGAACTGAAATACATTCTGCAAGCTCCCTATTGGAAACCCGCTTTGCAATTACTGGCAGATTTGGGGGCGTTGCGCTGCATCCATCCTACCTTAGAATTAGATGATAAACTGTGGTGGCAAGTGCGTTTGCTCGATCGCTGTCTGCGGCGGTTCGATACCCAAAAAAGTCTTGAACATTGGCAAATGCGACTGGAAGTTTTAATCGCTTATCTGACACCGGAATATCGCGGTAAAGTGGCGACAAATCTCCAGCTACCAGCAGATAGTATCGAAAGGCTACAAAACTTGGCTCTGGCTCAATCTGAGGTGATGGAAACTTTATCTAAGTGCGATCGCAAAAGTGAAATTGTGCGATCGTTGCGTCGATACGATTTGCCAACTCTCATATTAATTGCAGTACAAAGTCCAAGAGACGTGCGACGAAAGATTTGGCTTTATCTGACAGACTGGAGAAATGTAAAAGCGCCCCTCAACGGCAACGATCTGAAAGCCTTGGGATATAAACCGGGGCCGCAATATAGTAAAATGTTGGATGATTTATTGGCGGCGACGCTGGATGGGGCAGAGGTAGTGTGCGATCGCGCATCTGCTGAAGCATTTTTGGCCGAACATTTTCCTAATCCAGCAAAATAACGCCACCGCACTCTGCTTTACTCACCACTTTGCTACAGCGGCTTGCAGGTGAATGAGGTACTCGGCGTTGCATTGCAGAATGTGGGTTAATACCAAATCCGCAACGATTACCCCCCTTTATGTCTCTAGGCTGTAGAGACGTTTCATGAAACGTCTCTACAATCATGAAACGTCTCTACATTCTTTTTTGGAGATGTCTAATACCCATTCAGAGATAATTGTGTTCACCTGTTCCGGTACTTCGTCATGAGGACAATGCCCAGCTTGCAGATAATGTTCTGTCAGTTGGGGATAATATTGACGAAACTTAGCGCCCCGTTCTTTAGCATTCATCCAAGGGTCACCTTCTCCCCAAATTAGTAATAGAGGAGAAGGTAATTCTTTCAACAAAACGTCAACTTTTTCGCCTTGGGGTGTACTAAATACAGAGGCAAAGTCAATTTAATGAAATTCTTGTGGGATGGGCATCTTGCCCGTCCCTAACTACAATTTAGATGCGTGAGAGCTTATTTGACACAGGGGTTATCTGCTAAACCCGCCCCTACAATCCGTGTTCGTTTGTATCGGTATTGTATGGTAGGGGCGGGTTTTGTTGAAAGATTGTTTATTTGACACAGGGGTTATCTGCTAAACCCGCCCCTACAATCAGACAATATACACAACCGATGCTAACGGACATGATATGACTTTTGACTTTTGCGTAGCAGCCCTAGTCCCTTTGAAGTGGCTGGTTTGCCTGCTGTAGCAAGGTAGAAGCAACTTCGAGTTCAACTTGGGAAAATTCCCCGTAAAAGCGACTGACGCTAAAGAAATGATAAGGCGTTGCTAGCACAATAAAGCGATCGCACAACTGCTCTAAAAATTTTCTCAATCCCAAGGGTGCCACGGGCGTCCCAATCCAAACCTGTGCCGGTTTTTGCAGTTGCAAGGCAGAAATCGCCACAGCTACAGTCATCCCAGTCGCAATGCCATCGTCAATCAAAATCGCGATCGCACCTTCTGGGCTAATCTGAGGACAATTAGGAGCTAAGCGATCGAATTGATCTTGGGCTTTTTCTTGAGCTTGACGAAGAGCTTCCTGTAATTTCGGATGATCTTGCGGTAAGGGCAGTCTATTTGACCAAATAGCCTGCCCATCCGACGTTACAGCACCGATGGCTAGTTCCGGATCTTCTGGCTGAGCGATCTTTTTTGCCACGACAATATCCAAAGGGCAACCCAACTTAAGAGCTACTGGTACAGCAACCGGCAAGCCACCGCGAGGCAGCGCATAGACGATCGGCTTTGCCAAAACTCCCTGAGCCGCAATCAGGTTCATTTGGTCTTCAATCGCTTGGGCTAGCTGCTCACCGGCACTGTTGCGGTCTTGAAATAGTACATAAGGTGACATAGCTTTTTCCAGCAAATTGTAGCGCTATTGCCTCGGTAGTTCATACGCTCCAGTTTAGGGCCTTTGCTAACTGAGTTGCCAGCGTCATCGGATCGAAAGGTTTAGCAATCACAGCCTTGACCCCCAACTGTACAAATCTGCGCTGTTCGGCTGGCTGCACTCTAGCCGTCAATAAAATCACGGGGATGTGCTGGGTGGCTATATTCGCCTGTAGCTTTTCAAAGAGCGAGGGACCATCCATATCTGGCATCATTACATCTAGGAGAATGGCGTCAGGTGCTTGGGTTAAGGCTAAAGCCAATCCTTCGCTGCCTCCAGCAGCCGTTATTACCTCCCAGCCTCCCATAGTTTCGAGGGAAAATTGAGCTATTTCCCGCATATCCTCTTCATCATCAATAACTAAAATTCGCTTTGGTCTCATCTGGATTTTAGCTTTTAGATTAATCTAAGCAGGTTATAGCGATTTGCGCTCGGATGAGGTAAACTGCTTTTTCCCCACTCCCCCACTCCCCCACTCCCCCACTCCCCCACTCCCCCACTCTCCCACTCTCCCACTCTCCCACTCCCCCACTCCCCCACTCCCCCACTCCTCACTGAGCAGAAAACTGCTGTATGCGATCGCCTCCAGCTACCTTAGCCTCATAAAGTGCTTTACGAGCATTGTGATATAGAGATTGTAAATCAGCACCATCATCGGGATACTGAGCCACACCAGCGCTAAAAGTTACTTGAATCTGTCTGCCTTCTTGGCTAGATAACTTTGCTTGGCGCAGGGAATCCTGTAACTGCTCCAACCGTTGCATGGCAGCTGGTTTAGTAATACCATACATCCCGATCGCAAACTCGTCGCCACCCCAACGTGCCACCACATCTTCAGTGCGAAAACCTTGTAACAGAAGTTTACCAAATTCGTGCAACACCACGTTCCCAACAGCATCGCCATATTCTTCATTGACTCGCTGAAAATAATCAAAATCCAATACAGCAAAGCACAAGGTTTGCTTATAACGACTAGACATACGTATAAACCGCTCTAAATCTTGCATTGACTTGCGCCGATTGACTACTCCAGTCATAATGTCGGTTTCCGAAATATTTCGCAGCACCCGTACTCGCTGCAAGCGGTTGAAAATGCGCGTTATTAGTTCTTTTCCTGCAATTGGCTTCTGTACGTAGTCATCAGCCCCCACACCAAACACCCGCTGTATAGTTTCGGCATCCGTGTGGCTAGAAAGGAAAAGCACAGGCAAATAGTTCCACTTTGGGTCGTTACGTATGACTTTACAAAGTTCAATACCATTCACATAAGGCATATCTATATCTAGAACCAAAAAATCCGGTGCAGTGGCTTCGAGTACTTCCCACAGTCGTCGCGAGTCTTGGAGGGTAATCAACTCGAGTCCCTCTGGCTGCAATAAAGTTTCTAGGGTGGTTAGGATCTCCGGGTCGTCGTCCACAGCCATCACCTTAAAGTTAGCGCTGTGTCCCTGTTGTAGCACTTGCTTATTCGCTAATAATCGAGGTGACGCAGCAGATGTAAACGGGACATAAGTGTTTGTAGCTGAAGCTATCTCTAGTTCCTGGCGCAATGCTTTTACCAGTTTAGAAAATAGCACAACTGTAGTAGGATAATTTAGCATTTCAACTTTAAAATTTAAAATAGTAAATTGATTATTTTCACTATTTTTAATGTCTAATACTCCCTGTTCTCCTAGCAATAATTCTTCTATTTGCCGCGCTAGAGATGAGCCTTCAGCAAAACCAAAAGTACCCAATGAACCCGCTAATTTGTGAGCTTCGTCTACTGCTTTCCTGTGTAATTCATCGTTTAGCGTTCCAGCAAGTAAAGCCGTGTTCGCTTGCTCTATAGCAGCAAATCGGTTAATAATCTTGTCTTTAAATTTTTCCCAGACCCCTGCTACTGACGAATGTATAGACGCTACATGGTCAGATTCATTAATGATTTTACCTTCTGTAATGGGTAAGAGGATATTACTATTATTTGACTCTCGATCGTTAACTGTAATTGTTTGGGGTTCGACAATTCGCTCTTTTGGCTCCCCAGCCAAAGTCCTTTCTTCTTGCCTATAAATATCAACTTTTAGATTGTGAATTTCAGATTGTGCTTTCTCTTCTTCAATTTGCGCTTTTGAATTTGAAGTTAGCAATCTCGTGGCGGGGGGTAAAGACAATCCGATACTTTCTGCCACGATGCCAGCTAGTTTTTCCCAGTCCAAAGGATGAAATAGAATTTGACCGGTAAGTTTGCTTGGTAAATTGTTGCTTAAGTTCTTGTCCAGACAATAGATTATTGACTGTTTCCCTTGCTTGAGTCGGCAATATGCTTCCTCTAGCAGTTTGGCTACAGATTGGTCGATCGCACTCTGGTCGATTAGCAACAATGACCAGTTACCTTGGTCTAGTTCATCAAGTGTTTTTTCGCTGTTTGAAGTTGTTTGGATGGGCTTTGCCAATCGCTTCTGTAACCATAATATCAGTTCATTAGGCAACCCAGCGGCTAGAATCTGGGGAATATTCTGCTCCTGTACTTCGCTAGATAGTGCTTTGAGACGATAACCCATGCCGTAAACTGTCTCAATCAAATCAGATGGTACTCCTGCTAATTTGAATTTTTGCCGCAAACCTTTAATGTGAGCTTTGACTGTATCTTCTCCAGGAGTGTCTTCCCAAGACCACAGATGTTCTAAAATAGCGCTGCGGCTAAATACACGACGACTGTTGCGTAAAAAAAGCTCTAGTAAAGAATATTCTTTGGGACTTATATGCAGAATTCGATCTTCATAAATTACTTCGCAGGTGCTGGGGTCAAGGTGTAAATTCCCCCATTGCAAAACTGGAGCTACGGCAGAATTTCCCCGACGCAGCAAGGCTCGAATGCGTGCTACTAATTCTTTTAAATCAAAGGGTTTGACGACATAATCATCTGCTCCCACATCTAAACCCATCACTTTATCTGTGCTATTTTGACGAGCAGTCAGGAGCAACACAGGCATACGATATCCATGAGAGCGTATGCGACGACACAGAGTCATGCCATCCATCTTGGGAAGCATGACATCAAGCACAATTAGGTCATAGGTGTAAGCTTCTATGAATCCCCAACCAGCTTCTCCATCGTGAGCAATGTCGAGAACGTAATGTTGTTTAGTAAGAAAGTCTGTAACGACCGCTGCCATTGCTTCGTCATCTTCTACTAGCAAAATTCTCATATAACAATCTCCCTAAGCATTGGTTTGGTCGCCCCCGCATTCATCCGTAGGGTTAATCAAAAATCAAAAATCGATCGATTGACTAAAATATTAGGTTTGGCGTGTTTCACTCGCGCTCCTCATTGAAACTGCAATGCAATTAAATCTGCTGCTGCTTGAGCATCTACTGGCTTGGAGTAAAAATATCCCTGCCCTTGCTTGCATCCCAGTCTCTTAAGTTCTGCGACTTCCTCTGCTGTTTCTATGCCTTCGGCAATTACTTCTAGTCCTAGACTGGAAGCCAATATCATAATTGCCCGGATAATATCCCATTTTTTCTGGCTGACAAAGGAGCGATCGATTTTCATGAGGTCAATAGGTAGTTCGTGCAAACGGCTCAATGACGAGTAACCTGTCCCAAAGTCATCCATATATAACTGAATTCCTAGCGCTTTGAGTTGGTGTAGGGTTGCGATCGCATTTGTCTGATTTTCCATTATCGCACTTTCTGTGATTTCCAGCCTTAAGCTGCTAGTCGCTAGGTTAGTTTTCTCCAAAATTGCTTGGACTTGCTCAACCAAATTAGGTTGCGATAATTGTAAACTGGAAAGATTGACGCTCATCGTTAGGGATGGGTTGCAGGCAAATTCCTGCTGCCAAGAATACAGTTGACGGCAAGCGTTATCCAGCACCCAAGTTCCCAAGGGTTCGATCAATCCGGTCTTTTCTGCTAGTGGGATGAATTCTGCTGGCGAAACCAATCCCCGACGAGGATGCTGCCATCTTACCAGTGCCTCGAACCCACTAATTTTGTTAGTTTCCAGCGATATTATTGGTTGGTAGTGCAGCTGAAACTGTTGGCGTTCTAACGCTAATTGCAGCTCTTTTTCCAGCTGGTAGCGTGCCATAGCGGCAGCGCTAATAATATTTACCTGGATCTCTCGATCGCTCTCAATAGCTGCGGTCAGTCTTACTAAGCGATCGGTGTTCTTGACGGCCAATTCCAGCAGTCTCTTACCCCGATCGCTTATGGTGCCAAGCTTACCGCTCAGCAAAAGGCTTAATGCACCCCGAATTGAGGTCAGAGGTGTACGAAGTTCGTGACTCACCAGGGCGGCAAAGGCATCGGCTTCGCCAGCAATTGAGGTGTCAAAATGGTTATTTTCCCTGGGCCTAATTTTGTTAAGAGTGCTGGTATTTGTCATATTGCTTACTTTTTCTGGGTAAAGGCAACCAAAAGTTCTTGTTATTAAACTTAATACTTAAAAGTGAAAAATACGGGAAGGAACTTTGTGCAATCCTGGGTCATGTTAGGTTATGAGAGCTTTTGATACTAAGTAACCTTGAATTAACTAACTCTCTCCCTATCTCTCATCCCCCCATTTTTGAATGTCGCGGCTACTAAATTACACTTGTAAACCCAACTCGATCCGATCGCTCACACCGGCATTTTCCCATATAAGCTGTGAAGCGATCGCTACTTATGTAACAATTTGTTAAAACAGTGAAAGTAAGCGATTCACTTTCAGGCGTATTCAGATTATGACAACAGTAGCAGTCAATCCCTATTTAGAGGGAAATTTTGCCCCAGTGCGATCGGAAATCACAGCAGATGACCTCCCGATAATAGGCGAACTACCACCCAACCTAAACGGGATGTTTGTCCGTAACGGCCCAAATCCCCAGTTTGCCCCAAAAGGCCGCTACCATTGGTTCGACGGCGATGGAATGTTACATGGGGTACAGATTAGCAACGGCAGGGCGACCTATCGCAACCGCTACGTGCGAACACGGGGATGGAAAATTGAAAACGATGCCTCTAGTGCCATCTGGACAGGCATATTTGAACCAGTCCAGGTAGACAATCCCTATGGCCCATCTAAGAATACCGCAAACACGGCCTTAGTGTGGCATTGCGATCGCCTCTTAGCACTTTGGGAAGGCGGAGAACCCCACGCGATCGAAGTCCCCGCACTAGAAACAGTCGGCCCTTACACCTACGGAAACCAGCTAAAAAGCGCCTTCACCGCCCATCCCAAAATCGATGCCGTAACAGGCGAAATGATGTTTTTCGGCTACTCAGTCGCCCAGCCACCCTATCTGCAATACAGTGTAGTCTCTGCCGAAGGAAAGCTGTTGCAGACAGTGCCGATTGACTTGCCAGTAGGAGTGATGATGCACGATTTTGCCATCACCGAAAACTACACCATATTTATGGATTTGCCCATAACATTCCGATTAGAACGGATGAAACGAGGCGAACCGGCATTAATGTTTGAATCAGATACTCCCAGTCGTTTCGGCATTCTTCCCCGTCACGGCAATAACAGCAACATCCGCTGGTTTGAAGCGCCACCTTGTTATGTTTTTCACACACTCAACGCCTATGAAGAAGGAGATGAAATCGTACTTATTGCTTGCCGCATGGAAAGCACCAGCATCCTTGATGCCACACCTACATCCACAAATGGACAAGGCGATATTCCCCGTCTGCATCGGTGGAGATTTAATCTCATTACTAGCGGGATGAAAGAAGAACAAATAGATGATATTCCTTCAGAATTTCCCCGTGTAAACGAGCAACTGATGGGACGCCCAACTCGCTACGGTTACACTTCGCGGCTAGCACCAACTTCAATGCCTTTGTTTGATGGTTTAATTAAATATGACCTAATTAGTGGAACTTCCCAAAGTCACGAATTTGGCAGAGGACGTTATGGCAGTGAGGCAGTATTTGTTCCTCAACCTGGTGCTACTAATGAAGATGATGGCTGGTTGCTTACCTTCGTCTACAATGAGGTGGAAGAAACTTCTGAATTAGTGGTGGTAAGTGCTAAGGACATCACGGCTGAACCTATTGCCCGGATTCTGATTCCTACTCGCGTTCCTTACGGATTCCACGGCATTTGGATTGATGGGTTAAGATGAACCCCACCCCCAGCCCCTCCCCGTCCACAGGGAGGGGGGCTGGAAGTATTTCTCCTTCCTCTTTGTCCACAGAGGGGGGGAGGAGAGTATTTCTCCCTTCTTCCCCCCCTCCGAGGTCAAAGAGGGGGGGAGGAGAGTATTTCTCGCTTCTTCCCCCCCTCTCCGAGGTCAAAGAGGGGGGGAGGAGAGTATTTCTCCCTTCTTCCCCCCCTCCGAGGTCAAAGAGGGGGGGAGGAGAGTATTTCTCGCTTCTTCCCCCCCTCTCCGAGGTCAAAGAGGGGGGGAGGAGAGTATTTCTCGCTTCTTCCCCCCCTCTCCGAGGTCAAAGAGGGGGGGAGGAGAGTATTTCTCCCTTCTTCCCCCCCTCTCCGAGGTCGGAGAGGGGGGTAGGAGAGTATTTCTCGCTTCTTCCCCCCCTCCGAGGTCAAAGAGGGGGGGAGGAGAGTATTTCTCGCTTCTTCCCCCCCTCTCCGAGGTCAAAGAGGGGGGGAGGAGAGTATTTCTCGCTTCTTCCCCCCCTCCGAGGTCAAAGAGGGGGGGAGGAGAGTATTTCTCGCTTCTTCCCCCCCTCTCCGAGGTCAAAGAGGGGGGGAGGAGAGTATTTCTCCCTTCTTCCCCCCCTCTCCGAGGTCAAAGAGGGGGGGAGGAGAGTATTTCTCGCTTCTTCCCCCCCTCTCCGAGGTCAAAGAGGGGGGGAGGAGAGTATTTCTCGCTTCTTCCCCCCCTCTCCGAGGTCGGAGAGGGGGGTAGGGGGGTGAGGTTCTTCCATTTTAGGTCGGTAGCTGGTAATTGTTAGTAGTCAGCAGCAACTAACAAGTTACCCATTAACAATTACAAATCAAAAATCAAAAATTAACATGAAACTACCTGCATCAAGCCGATCGCAATTCACCCCCGATCTGAATATCTGCCGGATCTTAAACGGGATGTGGCAAGTATCTGGCGCACACGGACGAATCGACCACAAAGCCGCCATTTCTACTATGTTTGATTACATGGATGCAGGCTTCACAACTTGGGACTTAGCAGACCATTATGGCCCAGCAGAAGATTTTATTGGCGAGTTCAGGCGGCAATTAATTGCCACCCGTGGCAAAGAAGCTTTATCGAATATCCAAGCTTTCACCAAATGGGTTCCTCGTGCAGGAAAAATGACTCGCAAGTTGGTCGAAGACAACATCAATATATCCCTGAAAAGAATGGATGTTGATTGTTTGGATTTGCTACAGTTTCACTGGTGGGAATACAGCGATAGAAACTACCTGGATGCACTTAAATATATGTCGGAACTCCAGGCGGAAGGAAAAATCAAGCATCTTGCTTTAACTAATTTTGATACTGAACATTTAAAAATTATCTTCGATGCAGGGATAAAGATTGTCTCGAATCAGGTGCAATTTTCTTTGGTTGACCGCCGACCGGAAGTAAATATGATTCAATTTTGCGAACAGCACGATATTAAGCTGTTTGCTTACGGGACACTTTGCGGCGGTTTGTTATCAGACAAATATTGGGGTCGTCCCGAACCGCGAGGTGGAGATCTTGCTACGGTTAGCTTGAGAAAATACAAGAATATGGTGGATGCTTGGGGAGGGTGGAACCTATTTCAAGAATTGCTGAATGTACTCAAACAAATTGCAGATAAATATGGAGTTAGTATTTCCAATGTAGCTGTGCGTTACATTTTGGACAAGCCAGCTGTGGCGGGTGCGATCGTTGGTGCTAGGCTTGGCATATCGGAAAATATGGAAGAAAATGCCAAGGTGTTTGGTTTGACGCTGGACGCGCTGGATTACGAACAGATTAATGCAGTTTCTGGTAAGTCGCGTAATTTGTATGAGTTAATCGGTGACTGCGGGGATGAATATCGGCGGTAAGTTCTGATTTGACAGATCGCACCACGCCAGCATAGCAGTCCCGCAACCAAATTTCGATCGCCTGTCCGATAACTCCGTAACTGCTGTCTCGCGGTGCGGTGGGAGGTCGTCCCGCCGGATAAGGCCCGGTCATAGAAAACATGATCGCCAATCGCCAACCACTTTCGGTTTTTGTCAAAAATAGCCAGTGGTAATCTTGTATTTGAACTGCTTTTGCGATCGTGTATCTTCGCTGTAGGGTGGTGAAGAAAACTTGCTGAATGTCGCTTTCCCCCTGTGATGTTGCTGGCGTATACTCGCCGGGGCCAAGATTCAGGGGTGCAAACTCGGCTTGGCCTGCCACAATAAAGTAACCGTAGACATCAAGACTGCGATCGCGAAGTGTGGCGTAAGCCGTATCGCGCGATCGCAATCTAGCACGCTGAGTTACCCTATTGGCATAACTGGGTAAATCCCGCAGCATAAGAGTTGTTAATATTTCTACATCAGCAGGACAAGAAAATCTCTCTCTCTTTTCTGCGACAGCTGAAGTAACAGGGAATAGGCAAAAGTAAAAAGAGAAAAGTAAAAAGAAAAAATTCCATCTTTTGACTTTTGACTTTTGTACGGGCGGGTTTAGTCCACACATCTCATTACTAACAGAATATTTGACAAAACCCGCCCCTACTGACTTTTGACTTTCATAGTTCATTGCAAATTCGTTCAAAAGCGGCAACTGGATCGGGTGCAGCAGTGATGGGGCGACCGATCACCAGATAATCAGCACCAGCTTTAATAGCTTCCGCTGGGGTGAGATTTCGCTTTTGATCTCCAGCTTCGGCCCACTTGGGTCGCACTCCCGGACAGACGAGGAGAAATTCATCCCCGCATACCTGTCGCAATTGCGATGCTTCTTGGGGCGAACAAACTGCTCCATCCAAACCCGCTTCTTTGGCTAGCAGCGCCATCTGTAGGGCGTATTCTGGCAGTTCCAAGGGAATTTTGAGGTCAAAAGCTAAATCCCGCGAGTTCAGGCTGGTGAGTACGGTAATGGCTATTAATTTGGGTGGTGGATACCCAGCAGCTTCGGCTCCTTCTTGTACAGCAGTTTGAGCCGCCTGTAGTGCCTTACGACCGGCGGTAGCATGGATGGTAATTAAATCGACGCCATACCGACCAGCAGCACGGCAAGCACCGGCGACGGTGTTGGGGATATCGTGAAATTTGAGGTCTAGGAAAATCCGTTTTTGCCGCTGTTTTAGGATTGTCAGAATTCCAGAACCATTGCTGACAAATAATTCTAAGCCAACTTTCCAGAAAGTGACCTGGGGCAGTTTTTCGATCAGTGCGATCGCATCTTCTTCAGTTGGTACATCCAGAGGGACAATAATTTTGCGATCGGTCATTGGTGATTGGTGATTGGGGAAAAGGCGATTGGTCATTGGTGATTAAACCAAGCGGACAAACTTATTTTTCCCAACCTGTAAAACCCGTCCCTCTAAGTCTGTGGGAGAATCGAAAGAGAGATTTACATCAGTAACCTTTTCGCCATCAAGTCGCACACCCCCGCCTTGAATCTGCTTTCGTGCTTCTGAACTACTTTTGCACAGTCCGCTAGCACTGACGAGATAGAACAACTTAGCGGGAAACTCCACATTAGATAGGGAAAACTGGGGAACTGCTTCAGCCTGTTCTGTGTTGCCGCGAGTTATACTCTGGGCATCCTCTTTGGCTTTTTCGGCAGCTGACTTGCCATGATACTGAGTGACGATATCCAAAGCGAGAAGGATTTGCCGAAGGCGCGGATCTTCTGGCAGTATATCCAGAGGTCTATCCGTCAGCAATTCAAAATACTGCTCCACCAAATTATCTGGCGTTTGTCGCAACTTTTGGTACATCGTCAGCGCATCGGACGATAAACCCACATAATTACCCAGCGACTTCGACATTTTCTGCACGCCATCAGTCCCGATCAAAATCGGCATCAGCATTCCAAACTGAGGCGATAGACCGAAATGTCGTTGCAAATCTCGTCCCACCGCCAGATTAAACTTCTGGTCAGTTCCTCCCAACTCTACATCAGCTGCGATCGCCACAGAATCATAACCCTGCATCAACGGGTAGAGGAACTCGTGCAGATAAATCGGATTTTCCTTCTCGAAGCGCAGCGCAAACCCCTCCTTCGCCAGCATCTGTCCCACAGTCATCGTAGACAACAGATCCAGAATCTGTCCCAAATCCAACTTGGAAAGCCACTCCGAGTTATAGCGAATTTCCAGTCGTCCCGGCGTGTCAAAATCTAGAATAGGACGCACTTGGTCGAGATAAGTTTGGGCATTCTGTGCCACTTGTTCAGGTGTCAGCTGCTGACGAGCCTCAGATTTACCTGTTGGATCGCCGATCCGAGCGGTAAAATCACCAATAATGAGGACAGCTGTATGACCGGCATCCTGAAATGCCCGCAGCTTTCGGACTGGGATACTATGGCCTAAGTGGATATCCGCACCAGTCGGGTCAATCCCCAACTTAACCCGCAAAGGCCGATCTGTCTGAGCTAACCGTTCAACCAAATTCTCATGAGGATTTTTAGAATCTGTCAGATTTGGAAAAATTTCACTGACGCCACGGTACATTCGGGCGAGATTTTGGGTAATACTAGGTGATTGATAGGATGCCATACTTTGCCGATGTCCAGTTTAGTTCGCTATTAAACAGTCATTTGTCAGTTGTTATTTATGCAGTAGCACTATTGTCAGTGTCTTTCCAAGGGTAGATGAAACAATTTTACAGGCGCTATAGTTTGCCAGAAGCAGTCAACTCTCCGATCTCCTGGCAGGACAGGTTTAACCACAAAGCTTGACCCACAGACTAGCGCCGCGCCCCAGAAATAACCCACCAGTTCAGAAGTAGTTAAATACCTTAGAATTAAAGTATTTTTGACTGAGTGAATGAGTGAATGAGTGACTTCCGCGTAGTGGCACTAGCTTGTTAAACCCATCTTGACCCTAGAATCTTCCTGTCACCGTGACAAATAGTTTGAATATAACAATCAAAGGACTCACCCAGTCGCCCTCCATTTTGTTCAGTCTGTTTTCGTTGAGGAAGTTAAATCGCCGTGTCGTCCAACACACTCCGACAAAAGCCATCCGGCACTATTCCACCTGGTTTTCAGTTTCTTCAGACGGTTGCTAAGGTAACTGGCGGAACTCTTCTAGGCTTTACTATGCTAACCAGTTCCATTGTGGCTGGAGGACTGGTGGGCCTAGCGATTAGCTTCCGCAACCTCCCGGATGTGAGAGTTTTGCGTTCTTACGCTCCCTCAGAAACAAGTCACATCTACGACATCAAGGGTAAATTGCTTTCCAGTATTCACGGGGAAGTAAATCGCGAAGTTGTCCCGCTCAACAAAATTTCTCCAGAACTCAAGCGGGCGGTGATGGCTATAGAAGATAGCCACTTCTACCTCCACCACGGCATTAACCCCAGCAGCGTTGGTCGCGCCCTCAGAGCCAACTGGGAGAAGGGCTCGGTGGTAGAAGGCGGTTCGACGGTGACTATGCAGTTGGTCAAAAATATATTTTTGTCTCACAAAAAAGCTTTTAGTCGCAAAGTAGCAGAAGCGGTGATGGCAATCCGCTTGGAACAAATCCTCCCCAAAGACCAGATTTTGGAGATGTACCTCAATCAAGTCTACTGGGGGCATAACAACTATGGTGTGGAAACTGCAGCCGAGAGCTATTTTGGCAAGCACGCTTCTGATTTAAACCTGGCGGAAGGGGCGATGATGGCCGGTTTGATTCAGGCTCCGGAGGATTACAGCCCCTTCCTCAACTACAAACTGGCGAAACAGCGACAGGCACTGGTTTTGGCTCGCATGAGGGATCTCAATTGGATTACGCCCGAAGAAGAAGCCGCAGCTCGCAAGCAAGCGCTCAAACTAGGCAAACCAATTTCGTTTCAGAAAAGTGTTCTTCCTTATGTCACCGATGCCGTCAAACAGGAGCTAATTCAACGCTTTAGCCGCGCAACGGTGGAAAAAGGTGGGATGCGAGTTCAAACAACCATCGACCTCAAGTTCCAACAAATGGCGGAAGAGTTCATAGGTCGCGAACACGCCAGACTACAGCGTCGCGGACTCTGGGGTACGCAACTAGCCCTGGCTGCTGTCGATCCCCGCACCCATTTTATCAAGGCAATAGTGGGCGGTTCCGATTATAGCAGGAGCGAGTATAACAGAGCGACCCAAGCCCGCCGTCAGCCCGGATCTGCTTTTAAGCCGTTTGTTTATTACGCGGCTTTTGCTAGCGGCAAATATACGCCGGATTCTACTGTCTACGATACTCCTGTTCGTTATCGCGATGGCGATCGCGGCTACGCTCCCAGAAACTACGATAATACTTTTGGCGGTGCCATGAGTATTCGATCGGCCCTTCAAGTATCGCGCAACGTTCCGGCTGTGAAGATGGGACGCGCTGTGGGTTTGGATAAAGTTATTGAAATTTGCCGGACTCTTGGGATTAAAAGTCCGATGGAACCAGTGATTTCTTTACCGCTGGGTGCTAGCGGTCTTTCTCCTATGGAAATGGCAAGCGCTTATGCTACCTTCGGTAGTATGGGTTGGCAGTCAGATACTACGTTGATTGTTCAAGTAACTGATTCTAGCGGCAACGTTTTGCTAGATAATACGCCCAAACCCAAACTGGTTCTCGATGCTTGGGCGGCTGCTTCCATCACTAGCGTGCTGCAATCTGCGGTTACTAGCGGAACTGGGAAAGCGGCTCAGATAGGTCGTCCAGCCGCTGGCAAAACGGGGACAACGTCTTCAGAAAAAGATGTTTGGTTTGTCGGTTATGTACCGCAACTGTCTGTCGCGATTTGGATAGGTAGAGATGATAACAGACGTTTAGCCTCTGGTGTGACAGGCGGTCAGTATGCAGCACCAATTTGGCGCAATTTTATGGTAAAAGCCTTAGATGGCGTACCAGTGGAATACTTCCCATCAGCTTCGCAATTTAAGCGCCCTCGTCGGTAACCAATTTTAGATTTTGGATGCAAGGATTTTAGATTGGGGAAGCTGGTGAGAAGCCAAAATTTTTCAGAAACTAACTAGCCTCATCATCTAAAACCTGGAATCTAAAATCTAAAATCGGCTAGGGCTGCTTTTCCAATTCAGCCTTCATCCTCTCTAGGGTTAAACTCATTTGGTCAAACATTTGCTGAGGCGTAATGCCAAATTGACCCAGCTGAGTTCTAAGTTGCTGTATTGTCATTTGAGCCATAAAATCCTCAGAAAGCTCAAAGCGCTTCATAAAAATACGGTAGCGCTCCATAATGGCTTCCCATTGCTCGATGAACAGCTTTTTGCCTTCGCGGTCAAATTTGCCGTAGTTATTGCCTATTTGGATGAGGGATTGATAATCCTCAGCCAATTGCTTGAGTTCTTGCTGAACAATCTCAGAGTCAAAAAATCCCATTGCGCTTCCATTCAATCGAAGGTTTGCATTCAGAGGGAATACAGTTGTATCTGGTACAATTCTAGTCCAGTCTGCTATTATCTTTCAAAAAATTTGCTTCGGTAATGCGTTCGCTTGCTCATCTGGTTCCCCCACTCGTAATCGATCGCGCCACTCGTCGGGCAGCAGAGATTAATATTATATAAGAAGACGGCAGGTTATAGAGGCGACACCATGTTGAGTAAGCCGAAAGGTCGAAGAGTGGCGGCGATTTTGGCTTTTAGTGGGGCAGTTATACCTCTTTCGGGACTCCACAAGTTTTATTTGGGACAGCCGGTGTGGGGTATTCTGTATTTGCTGCTATCGTGGACACCCATTCCCCATGTGGCTAGCGCTATTGAAGGGTTTTGGTATTTAGTCCAAGATCCAGATCAATTCGATCGCAATTTCAATCTAAATTCGCCAGTGACGGTACAATCCTCTGTTGACCCCTCCCAGGTGGCGGCGATGGCAGAGGCTTTGCGCCAACTGGAACAGTTGCGCCAAGAGGGGTTGATTTCTGAGTACGAATTCGAGCAAAAACGCCGCAAGCTACTTGACTAAATGGTTTAAATATGGGAATTAGTAACTGGCTAATCTCGGTACAAAAGCAGCTTGGAAAGACGTTGCCCAAAACGTCGGTAAATCCTCAGCAGCAGTCAATCCGGGCGCGAATTCTCAATGACCCGTACTATCGGCTGCAATCAGTTGAGGAAATTGCGATCGCAGCCTCGTTGGGGATCAAAATTGACCCGCATCGGGCGACTGTAGATGATTGGCTGAGATTGCCCGGATTGTCAATTCATCAGGCCCGATCGCTTGTTTCTCTGTCTCGGTCTGGGGTAGAGTTTCATTGTCTGGAGGACGTTGCAGCCGCGCTCAGCTGGCCTCTTGAGCGACTCAAACCCCTTGCGCCGGTACTCAGATTTTGTTACTACGACCCGGAAAGCGTCTTTACCCCCCAGCAGATTAACCCGAACACAGCCTCAATGGAAATGCTGAGTAAAATTCCGGCGATCGATTCTTTTCTGGCAGACTCGATCGTACAAAATCGCGAGAATGGCGGTAATTACCGAGATTTGGCGGATTTTCAACTAAGATTATCTCTTTCGGCAGACACGATCGGCCAGCTGATGCACTACTTGCGCTTCTCTTAGAGTTTTGAATTTTGAATTAACTAACTTCTTTAACTCAAAATTCAAAATTCAAAACTATTTTAGAAGACCAATGCGATCGAGCGGCCAAAACCGAAAGCAAGCACGACCAATGATGTTTTGTTTCGGTAAAAAGCCCCACATATGGGAATCATTGCTGTTGTTCCGATTGTCTCCCATCACAAAAAGTTGGCCTGACGGAACGGCCTGTGGCCCCCACTTATAGGCGGGAGGTTCGGCAATGTAGCTTTCCTGTAGAGGTTTGCGATCGAGATAGACTTTGCCATCGGTAATGCTCACGAGTTGGCCCGGTTCGCCGATTACCCGTTTGATAAATGCCTGATCTTTAGCATATCCCTGAATTTGCAGCTGTGGCGGCGGATCGAAGACAACTATATCGCCCGTTGTGGGGGGGCGAAAATGGTAACTAACCTTCTCGACTATCAAGCGATCGCCCACTTGTAAGGTCGGCAGCATAGAATCAGAGGGAATGTAGCGGGGTTCTGCCACAAAAGTCCGCAGCAAAAGAGCCAAGGTAAGGGCGATGACCAGGATTAGGAGATTTTCCCTGACTTGACGCCATACCCGCAACCAGAGAGGAAACCCTGCCAAATTCTTTTCGTTATAGTCCATAGAAGGTATCAAGGAGGAGAACAAATACAGGACTTACCGCTGATTGGTTGTACTCGCTGCGTAAGTCCTAAATTAGTTTCTCACAATCGCAGGAGCGATCGGCTTGTAAATGCCCAGAGTCAATATCATTCTTCCGGAAGAGGCGTCAGACGATCGGCGTCACAGCCGATACCTCGATCGATCACCTAAGACTTATATCAGTTGTCACGGGCTAGTCAAAAAAACATCACAGGATCGCAGAGAGTCGCGTCAATAGGCTGTCTACCGAAAAGTCTCATACTTACTCTTGTCAGTCAGCGAGTTGAGAAAAGTTATATGATTCTGATTCGGGATGTGGTACAACAAGCTATAGCAACTGGTTATCTAACCGTTGAAGCCGAAAATCAATTGCGACAGCTTCTGGGCAGCAAGTACGATTTAGAAGACTTGAATGCCTTTTTGACGTTGCAGCAAGCAGCCATGTCCGGCTATGTTAAGCAAGAGTCTCGCGAATTAATAGCTACCAAACAGATGAGTTGTCAGTCACGTAACTGACTGAGTAGTCTGCTTGATGCCAGAGAATGTCAGGGTGTTTGTCAGTCAACTGGAAGGTGCAAGGCCAAAAGCCCACGCTATAATCTTTGATTTGGTGATGGGATCTGTCACACTAAATATTGTTGCTTAGAATATTTGATCGGGAATGAGATTCAACCGGAAACGATATAGCTTATTTCCACTAAAAGTGGGGTCGGGTTTAATAAAGAAGCCCGCCCCACAGACATTCCGGTGAAATAGCACTTTACGAAATAGCGATCGCCATACCTGTACAATCAGACCTCTCCATCTCTCCCGCTTCCGAGACTGGTGCCACAAAAAGTTTCATCTCCTCCATTTGCACCGCTCCAAATAAAGTCCCAAAAGAAACATCTGCCGCATCGCGACCCGTACCGATTCGGATTATACTGTTTAAAGGCACCAAGCGGGTAGCATCAAACAGATACCAGCGATCGCCCAGATAAGCCTCAAAACAAGCGTGAAAATCCGGCGGATTCAGACCGTAAGCGTAGGCGCTAACAAAGCGTGCGGGAATATTCAAAGCACGACAGAAAGTAATGCCTAGATGGGCAAAATCCCGACAAACACCCGCCCGTTGCGTTGCTGTATCATAAGCTGAAGTCTGAGAATTGGTACTACCAGATAAATAAGTGACTTTGTTATAAATCCAGTTGCAAATAGCAGTAACCTTGGAATAACCAGGTTGTAACTGCCCAAATTCACTCTGCACCAAACCGATCGCTCGATCCGACTCACAGTAGCGACTGGGGTAAAGATACTGTAGCGTCTCCATCGGTAAATCTGCGATCGCTACTTCAGCAATGGTGTTGGGCTCGGCGTAAAAATGCACCAATTCCACCGTCGCTTCATACTTTACTTCCAATTTGCCCGTCGGTGCGTCGATCCGTATATATCGAGTTAAACTTGAAGGTGCAGTATATTCGTCAAACTTTACTTCAGGGTCTAATTGTAGCTGTTCGGTGCAAATCCTTTGATGGTCGTTGTTAACAACTTGGATATTTAACACTAAAGTGCTGGGTTCGTCAATTCTGTAACGCAGTACTGAGCTAAGATTAAATTTCATAATTGTGATAATTGTTATTTTTCACGGAATTCATCTAACTGTAGTTTAGACTAACCGAGCTTTAAGGCGCGTTTAGTCTAAACTTCTATCTTCAGAATGCTGCTGCAAAACCGCTAGCATCTCTTCATAGAAGGGTAGTCCTCGACCTCGGCTGTCGCTGGCAGTTGCTATGATTCGCTCTTAGAATGAGTGTGTGTGAATCTGTTTAATCTCCCATTCACCGATGAGAGTGTCCGATTGCATTAGGGTTTCAATGTAGTTGATGGCATCCCGATGTCCGATCGCTTCCAGGTGTTCTCGCAGGGTTTTTCCACCAATGGTGATTCCGGTTTCTAGGACTAATTCAGTTTCACGCTGTGTCAAGGTATTCCCCTCGATCGCATTGGAGTGATACGTGAACGCGAATGTCGTAGAGTTTTTTCAGTTCGGCAACAACAGTGGGGGAAAGCGGTCGAAAGCTATCTAACCAGCTTTTTAGCGGATCGACCAGTTGCAGCTTTTCAGAAAGGTTCATTGCTGACGAGAACGCCAAATGCCGATCGATAATTTCACCCAGACGTTGAGGATACAACCGCACCAACATCGCCATGAAATCATCATAGGCTGGATGGGCGATGGCGGGTTGAGTGGTTAGGAAGGGCTGCATGGTTACAGTTTAGCGTATATTGAATTAAGCGAAAAACGGTAGAACTGAGTTCTACCGTTTTTCATTTAAGAAGTTTTGGTTTTACATTAAAGTCTCGTTAATGCAAAACTAATTACTTTTCAACAGCGCTAGGAGTCAGTGCTTTTTTCTCGCCCTGTAACACCCTAACCTTACCCTGATCGTCCACATCCACTATGGCAGTGTCTCCCGTTTGAACCCGTCCGGAAAGGATTTCCTCGGCTAGGCTGTCTTCCAGGAGACGCATAATGGCTCGACGCAGCGGTCTCGCCCCGTAGCTGGGGTTGTAACCTTCTGTGACCAAGCGATCTTTGAAGGCTTCCGTGACTTCCAGGGTGATTCCCTGTTCCATCAGGCGATTAAAGACTTCCTTGAGCAGAATGTCGCAGATTTTCTTGATCTCCTCGTTGTCGAGCTGGCGGAAGACGATAATTTCGTCGAGCCGATTGAGGAATTCTGGGCGGAAGTACTGCTTGAGTTCTTCGTTGACCAGAGTCCGAATCCGAATGTACTGTGCTTCCGCTTGGGTTTCCGATCCTGCATCAAAGAAGCCGAGTTGGCTACCGCCTTTCTCAATTACCTTCGAGCCGATGTTGGAAGTCATGATCAGCAATGTGTTCTTGAAGTCTACGGTGCGTCCCTTGGCGTCGGTCAGACGACCATCTTCCAAGATTTGCAGCAGCATATTGAACACATCGGGGTGGGCTTTTTCGATTTCGTCGAATAGCACCACGGTGTATGGACGACGCCGCACGGCTTCTGTGAGCTGACCGCCTTCGTTGTAACCGACGTACCCCGGAGGAGAACCGATCAGCTTGGAGACGGTGTGACGTTCCATGTATTCGGACATATCTAACCGAATCATGGCTTCTTCGGAACCGAAGAAGTAGGATGCTAATGATTTAGCGAGTTCTGTCTTACCGACTCCCGTGGGGCCAGAGAATACAAAGCTGGCGATCGGGCGGTTGGGGTTTTTCAAACCGACTCTGGCGCGACGAATGGCGCGAGATACTGCTGTCACCGCCTCTTCTTGACCGATGAGCCGCTGATGGAGGGTGTCTTCCATGTGCAGGAGCTTTTCGGATTCGGATTCTGTCAGCTTGTTGACTGGAACGCCTGTCCAGGAAGCTACGATGTGGGCGATATCTTCTTCGGTGACAACTGGTAAGACATCTTTGTCGGAGGAGTCAGTCTTCTTGTTTTGGGAAATAGCGCGGATTTGGGATTTAATTTCCATTTCGCGATCGCGCAGTTCTCCAGCTCGATCGAAGTCTTGCGACCTGACCGCATCGTCTTTTTCTTTAAGTACCCGACGCAGTTCTTTGTCGAGTTCTTTTGCTGCTGGTGGCAATTGGGAATTAATCAGACGCACCCGCGATCCAGCTTCATCAACTAAGTCGATTGCTTTATCTGGCAGATAGCGATCGGAGATATAGCGATGGGATAGTTTTGCTGCCGCTTCCAAAGCTTCGTCAGAAATTTTCAGCTTGTGGTGCTGTTCGTAGCGTTCGCGCAAGCCGTAGAGAATTTCTATAGTTTCTACTACTGTTGGTTCGCCCACCATCACCGGCTGGAAGCGGCGTTCCAATGCGGCATCCCGTTCGATGTGCTTGCGGTATTCATCCAGTGTTGTTGCACCGATGCACTGGAGTTCGCCTCTAGCTAGTGCAGGTTTGAGGATGTTGGCTGCATCGATCGCACCTTCCGCTGCACCAGCACCGATCAGGGTATGCACTTCATCAATTACGAGGACGACGTTACCCGCAGAGCGGATTTCGTCCATGATTTTCTTGAGGCGTTCTTCAAATTCACCCCGATATTTGGTGCCTGCTACTAGCAAACCAATATCCAGAGTGACGACGCGCTTGTCTTCCAAAATGTCGGGTACATCGTTGTTGGCAATGCGTTGTGCTAAGCCTTCTGCGATCGCTGTTTTCCCGACACCCGGTTCCCCAATTAACACGGGGTTGTTCTTAGTGCGGCGACCCAAAATTTGGATCACCCGTTCGATTTCCCGCTGACGACCCACTACGGGATCGAGCTTGCCCTCGGTGGCCATCACGGTCAAATTTGACCCAAATTCATCAAGAGTTGGTGTCTTCGTGCGGCCTTGACTTGCACCTGGGGTAACTTCGGTATTTTCGCCCAGCATCCGAATCACTTGCGTGCGGACTTTGGAGAGGTCAACGCCTAGATTTTCCAGTACTCTTGCTGCCACGCCTTCCCCTTCCCGGATTAGGCCCAAAAGCAGGTGTTCCGTGCCGATGTAGTTATGCCCTAGTTGACGAGCTTCTTCTAGGGATAACTCCAGAACGCGCTTTGCCCGTGGAGTAAACGGAATTTCGACAGCAACGAATCCAGAACCCCGACCAATAATTTTTTCTACCTCAATCCGAGCGTCTTTGAGATTGACGCCCATTGATTTGAGTACCTTGGCGGCGACGCCGGTCCCTTCTCCAATCAGACCTAATAAGATCTGCTCTGTACCTACAAAGTTGTGCCCCAGGCGACGTGCTTCTTCCTGGGCCAGCATGATCACTTTAATTGCTTTTTCTGTAAAGCGTTCAAACATGGCGGCTTTCCATCACCTGCTGAGTTCCGGTAAGCATGATTCTAGCATAGGCAATCTGTTCGGCTGTCATACTCTTGGAGTAGAGAATTGGTACGGATAGCCGATGAGGGAACTTATATTTTAGATTTAGGGATCTAAGTGGTAATTCAGTGCCTGTGAAATTATCTTTTTGATTTTTCCTCTGTTATTTTTTCATTTTTAATTTCGTTGAGTATAAATTCCAGCCGGATGAAGCTAGGCGAGTGCGAACTTGCCGATCCCAGTCTGCTAAAGTTTTGTCAAATTCTGGATGTCCGATACCGCTAAGCCAGAGAATCAGGGCATCTTCACCCGTATCCTGGTAATAACCCCGCCGCCGTCCTGCGATCCGAAAGCCAAACTTTTGGTAAAGAGATAGTGCGGTTTCGTTAGAGGCGCTTACTTCCAGGGTTGCTCGTTCCAACCCGCGTTGCTTAGCGGAGGATAGCAACGCTGTTAGCAGTGCCATCCCCAAGCCTTGAGCGCGATTGTGGGGATGAACGGCCAGAATGGTGATGTGAGCTTCATCTAAAATCGCCCATAAGCATCCTAATCCCAAGATTGGGGTATGAGAAGGATCTGGAGAGAGAGATTCTTCGCCATTCTCTTCTTTGAGAAGAATCAGGATATCGCTGTTTGGACTATCTAACTCTCGTTGATAACTTTCCAGAGTCCAAAGTCCACCAAAACACTCTCGATCGAGTTCTACTACTGCTGGTAGTAGTTCTGGTGTCAGGGGTTTTAGATTTAAAAAGTTAATAGCGCTCAATTGTAAACTGATTAACGAGACGCACTCACGCCTGTCATTTTAACGTTGGATCGTTCCCACATTATGGTATCAACTCACTCGGTAGGGGTTCGCAATTCTGGCAGTCAGTATTTGCCATCTACCACCGATACATCAGAAAATCGATCGCCTAACCAGCAACTTTTACCGCTCACAGCCAGGGTTAACAGCCAAGATTGCCTAGAAATTGGCGGTTGCGATGTGACCGATCTGGTGCGGCAATTCGGATCGCCCTTGTATATTTTGGATGAAGAAACACTGAGGACAGCTTGCTCGCAGTACCGGGATGCCTTTAAGCGCTACTATCCCGGCACTTCTGTGGCGGTCTATGCTTCTAAGGCTTGGAATTGCCTTGCTATTTGTGCGATCGCAGCAAGTGAAGGCTTGGGCGTAGAAGTAGTATCTGGCGGTGAATTATACACTGCCATACAAGCAGGTGTCAACCGTGAATTGCTTTATTTCCACGGCAACAATAAATCCCGCGCCGAACTTGAGTTTGCCGTAGAATCGGGCTGCACGATCGTAGTCGATAACTGGCTAGAGCTAAAAACTTTGGCTTTGCTGGGGGGAGGCAGGGATTCTTCCCCAAACCCGATTAAAATCATGCTGCGGCTTACCCCCGGCATTGAATGTCACACCCACGAATACATTCGTACAGGTCACTTAGACAGCAAATTTGGGTTCGATCCCAACCAAGTCGAGGAAGTGTTTGCCTTTGTCAGTCAAACTACTTCGCTTCATTGTGTGGGACTGCACGCTCATATTGGCTCTCAAATCTTCGAGTTGCAACCCCATCGGGATTTGGCTGGGGTAATGGTACAGTGGCTGGATAAAGCATCTTCTTTCGGATTGCCAGTGACGCGCTTAAATATTGGTGGCGGCTTAGGCATTCGCTACACGGAAACAGACGATCCGCCGAGTATTGAAGAGTGGGTAAAAACAGTCAGCGAATCCGTTGCAGCAGCTTGCCAAACTCAGCAAGTACCTTTGCCTACGCTGATGTGCGAACCGGGTCGGTCTTTAGTCGGGCCTACTTGTGTCACAGCTTACACCCTCGGCAGTCGTAAAGAAGTTCCGGAAATACGGACTTACCTGGCGGTTGATGGTGGTATGTCTGACAATCCTCGTCCGATTACCTACCAATCAGTTTATCGAGCTGTGGTGGCAAATCGGATGTCGGCTCCTTTAACGGAAACAGTCACGATTGCGGGGTTACACTGTGAATCGGGAGACATTCTGATTAAAGATATCCAACTACCTCAAACCGATCCGGGAGACATCCTAGTAGTCATGAGTACTGGTGCTTACAATTACAGTATGGCCTCTAACTACAATCGGGTGCCCCGACCGGCGGCGGTTTTAGTTAAAGATGGGGAAGCCAAAGTTATCTTGCAGCGAGAAACTTATCAAGACTTGGTGCGGCAGGATCGCCTTCCAGAACGACTCAAACTAAATAGTTGATAAGCTATTAAGCATCTAAATCGAATACAAGGACGGGCAGGATGCCCATCCCACAAGAAGCTCAGAAAAACTGACTGTGAAATTAGATGCGTAGCAGCTTAGTAGTTAGTGGTTAGTTGGCGGTCACCACTAACTACTAACTACGCACTAACCACTAACCACCAACGATTACCAGATCTAATGGGAGATGCGCTTGGGCGGCTACTGACAAACCTAAACTGGACTCAATCCCTTGATGTAGGTTTGGTTCTAGCTCTCACTTATATGGTGCTTGTCATCATTGGTGAGCGACGCACCCTTTGGGTTGTAAGGGGATTTATTGTCTTAATGCTGGCGACGGCTGTGAGTAACAGTCTGAAGCTGACGCTGTTGAATTTTGTCCTCGAAAAGCTGGTGGTGGGCTCTGCCGTGGCTATGGCGGTGATCTTCCAGTCGGAATTTCGCCGATTTCTGGAACAGTTGGGGCGGGGTGAATTTATGCAGCTGTTTCACTCCGACCGTCGAACTACGGCCCAGCCAGACAGCGTAATCGATGAGATTGTGGATGCGGTTAAAGAACTTTCGCAAAATCGCATCGGTGCTTTAATTGTGATGGAAACTAGCAGTCCGATCGATGACCGGGATTTTTCGGTACTGGGTGTGAAACTGGATGCGGAAGTGTCTAAGGAACTATTGCAGACGATTTTCCAGACGACTACTCTATTGCACGATGGGGCGGTTTTGATTGGTGGTTCTCGTATTATGGCGGCTGGAGTGATTCTGCCTCTTTCCGAACGCACGGCTTCGCGGCAGCTGGGTACTCGTCACCGAGCGGCAATGGGAATTACTGAGCGAGTCGAAAATTGTTTGTGTATTGTTGTATCTGAGGAAACGGGCTCTATTTCCCTAGCCGAAAAGGGAACTCTAAATAGACCGTTGACCAGCAGTAAACTGAAGGAACTGTTGGAGGCACGATTCTCGCCATCAAGCGATGAGCGGGTTGTGGCTCCGAATCTCTGGAGTTTAGGCCGCAAGATTGGTTCAAGGGCTCAGCTGGTCTCGCGTTTACTCCGTCTGCCATCATGGGCTTGTCGAGAAAAAAAATGACTCAAGCGCAAACTCTGTTACAAGAACTGCCTGCTGATTTAGTGCGAGAACGACTGCCCAGGCACGTGGCAGTGATTATGGATGGAAATGGTCGGTGGGCTAAGCGACAAGGGCTACCCCGGATTATGGGCCATCGCCGGGGAGTTGATGCGCTTAAGGATCTTCTGCGCTGTTGTAGGGATTGGGGTGTGGAAGCGCTGACTGCTTATGCTTTTTCTACGGAGAACTGGGGACGCCCTTTGGAGGAAGTCGATTTTTTGATGACTTTGTTTGAAAGGGTGTTGCGGCAGGAACTGCGGGAGATGATGGAGGAGAATGTTCAAATCCGGTTTGTGGGGAATTTGAATGCTTTGCCGCTCCCGCTCCAAGCTTCCATTGAGCGATCGATGGATGAGACTAAGCAAAACCAGGGTATAAAGTTTACTGTAGCGACGAACTACGGGGGACGCCAAGAAATTTTGCAGGCAGCTCGTGCGATCGCATCTCAGGTGCAGCAAGGTCTTTTGCAACCGGAACAAATTGATGAAGCTTTATTTGAACGTCACCTTTATACTTCAGGTATTTGCGACCCGGATTTATTGATCCGCACGAGTGGGGAAATGCGAATTAGCAATTTTCTGCTCTGGCAAATGGCTTATGCAGAAATTTATATTACTGAAACGCTATGGCCTGATTTTGACCGAGCGGAGTTTCATCAGGCTTTGTGCGATTATCAGAAACGCGATCGTCGTTTTGGAAAAGTGTAACAATTTTGGATTTTGGATTTTGGATTTTGGATTTTCAATCTAAAATCTAAAATCTAAAATCTAAAATCCAAAATCGAATTAGGGGCCAGCAAAAACTGCTTCTTCGATATCCTGGCGAGTTAGAGAGTATTTGAAGGAGCGTTGAATGTCTTTACCGTTTTCACCAGCCTGTACATAACGTACTGTGATTTGATCTATATCTAGCCACAGTTCGGCTTTCCAAGTCGCTCGATCGACTCGCCAGCAATGGAGTTCGTTGCGGTCTTGTTCGCATCCCTGGTTTTTGAGCCACTGCTCAATTTGTGGGAGGGGGTGGTTATACAAAGGGGTATCAGCAGGAGGTATCGCCATGATCGAGGATTAAGGATGAAAAACTATTAAGTTACTTATTAATTATTGTGACTGCTGTATTTGGGGAAGTGGGTTGGCAGTGGGTGTCGCGGTGGTCACAGATGCTATTGATGGCTCGGTTGTGGCAGTTGTGGTGACCTGCTGCTGTGAAACTTCATTTTGCAGTGCTAAGGGTTGGAAGACTGTTTCTGGACGGGTTAAGCCGATCGCGATCGCAATTAGCAAACATCCGACAAAGGTAAGTAGCAGCATAAAAAGTGCAAATATTTCCCCGGCGGAAAGCGGTCTGTCTGTAGGATCGAGGTAAGCTGAGGAAGATTCGTATCCTTTGTGGGAAACGGGACGATCGAGGTTTGGCGGTGACCCAATCACGGGGATGCGTGAATAGCCGATTCTATTATCGTAGATTAGGCGTCGCTCTGGGTTGCTGAGGGTGGCGTAGGCTTCGTTGAGTTGTAGGAATTTGGTTGTGGCGATCGCTTGTGGCAGTTCTGTTGTATCTGGATGATAGCGCTTACTCAATTCCCGATAAGATCGGCGGATTTCCACTGAGGATGCAGAAGGATGCAGCCCTAGCAGGCCGTAATAACTAGAACTTAGGGGTATTCTAGTTGAAAACTGGCGATTTTGATTGTTCTGAGTTGCCCTGTTGCTAGTCACCTCAGTTTGCCTCTGCCTAGTTCTGAAAGCATCTCAACTATTTTAACTCGGTGACGGACACAGGTTGTATGGAGGTGGTGGGCGATCGCATAGTGTAGGTATAAGAGCATTGGCGACTGGGTTAAGGCACTGAATTTACAATTAAGTTGCCTGTAAAAGGATGAGCGTGAGGCCAATGTTCTCTCATCGTTAGACTTTAGCAATATTTCAGCAATCGAGGGGCATATTAATTTATACAGGCTAATGTCAAAGATAGGATAAGCAGATGAATGCAGATGTAGATTTAACAAGCGTAATTGCCGGATATCGTCCGATCGAGCAACTTTACTGCGGTTCGAGAACCCTAGTTTATCGAGCCATCCGAGAAACAGACCAGCATCCGGTGGTCATCAAACTGCTGAATCGAGACTATCCCAGCTTCAGCGAACTGCTGCAATTCCGCAACCAATATACCATTGCTAAGAATCTTCACCTGCCGGGAGTCGTTGAAGCCTACACTCTAGAATCCTACCGCAACAGTTATGCCCTAGTGATGGAGGATTTTGGCGGTATTTCCCTACGAGAGTACACCCAAGACCGATCGCTGACTCTCACAGAAGTCTTGGCGATCGCCATTCAAATAACCGACATTCTCAACGGACTCTACCGAAACCGAGTCAATCACAAAGATATTAAGCCAGCTAACGTCCTAATTCATCCCGAAACTAAACAAGTCAAACTGATCGACTTTAGCATCGCATCTCTACTGCCGAGAGAAACCCAAGAAATCCAAAATCCCAACGTTTTAGAGGGAACCCTCGCCTATATTTCTCCCGAACAAACCGGACGAATGAACAGAGGGATAGACTACCGCACGGACTTTTATTCTTTGGGAGTTACTTTGTATGAACTGCTGACGGGCGAACTGCCGTTTGGGTGTGACGACCCGATGGAGTTGGTTCACTGTCATATTGCCAAACACCCTCCTTCAATCAACAACGAAGAAATTCCGCCGGTGGTTTCGGATATGGTGATGAAGCTGATGGCCAAGAATGCGGAAGAGCGCTATCAGAGTGCTTTGGGATTGAAGCATGACTTAGAACGGTGTTTGCATCAGTGGAAAGAAACCGGAAGCATTGAATTGTTTGAATTGGGTCAGCGAGATTTGTGCGATCGCTTTCTCATCCCCGAAAAACTCTACGGTCGAGAAACGGAAGTACAGACTCTGCTGAGCGCATTCGATCGCGTGGCGAATGGCAGATCCGAATTAATGCTGGTTGCGGGTTTTTCCGGTATTGGTAAAACCGCTGTTGTCAACGAAGTGCATAAACCAATTGTCCGGCAACGGGGCTATTTCATCAAAGGCAAATTCGACCAGTTTAACCGCAACATTCCCTTCTCTGCCTTTGTCCAGGCATTCCGCGATTTAATGGGACAATTACTGGCTGAAAGTGATGCCCAACTCAAAGAATGGAAAACCAAAATTCTAGAAGCGATCGGTGACAGCGGACAAGTCATTATTGAAGTCATTCCCGAACTAGAACGGATTATTGGACAACAACCACCAGCCCCAGAATTGTCGGGGATTGCTGCTCAAAATCTGTTTAATTTGCTCTTCCACAAATTCATTGCTGTCTTCACCACAAAAGAGCATCCCTTGGTGATGTTTTTGGATGACTTGCAGTGGGTAGATTCGGCATCGCTGAAGTTGATACAGTTGCTCGTCGGTGAGTCGCAATCTAGTTATCTACTGATGATTGGGGCATACCGGGACAATGAAGTTTCACCAGGTCATCCGCTAATGTTGACTCTAGATGAAGTCAGTAAGGCAGGAGCAATTCGCCATAGGATTGTATTAGCACCGCTCGCTCGAACCAGTTTGAATCAATTGGTAGCGGCTACGCTGACTTGTTCTTCTGAATTGGCACAACCGCTGACGGAATTAGTGGATCGCAAAACCCAAGGAAACCCGTTTTTTGCGACGCAGTTTCTCAAGGCATTGCATCAGGATGAATTGATTAGTTTTGATATTAAAGCAGGACATTGGCAGTGCGATATTAGCAAAGTTCGAGAGGCAGCGCTCACCGATGATGTAGTTGAGTTTATGGCGCAGCAGTTGCAGAAATTGCCGACAGAGACTCAAGATGTTCTCAAATTCGCGGCTTGTATTGGGGCACAGTTTGATTTGAATACCTTAGCAATTGTCAGTGAGAAATCGCCGGTAATTACGGCGACGGCTTTATGGAAAGCATTGCATGAAGGTTTGGTGATTCCTACTACCAGAATCTATAAATTTTTTACCCAATCTGATAGTTCAGATTGTGAGGAAGTATTCAAGGCTTCAGGTAATCCCACTTATCGATTTTTGCACGATCGCGTTCAGCAAGCCGCCTATTCGTTGATTCCTGACGATCGAAAACACGCAACGCATTGGAAAATCGGACAACGGCTATTGAAAAATATCCCCGAAGCCGAACGAGAAAAACATATTTTTGAGATTGTTAATCAATTAAATAACGGATTGAACGTAATTACTCAGCCGCACCAGCGATATGAATTAGCTCAATTAAACTTACTCGCTGGACACAAAGCAAAAGTTTCCACCGCTTATAACGCCGCATTGCGTTATTTAACTGTCGGACTCGAACAGCTAACACCTGATAGCTGGCAAATTGATTATCAACTAACCTTAGCACTCTATTTAGAAGGGGCGGAAGCAGAATATTTTAATGGTAACTTCGCTCGCAGCCAGACACAATTAGAACTTATATTGACTCAAGCTAAAACTCTGCTAGACCAAACCAAAGCCTATATCCTGAAAGTTGAAGTTTACATTGCCCAAGTTCAGATGCAGGCTGCCCTAGAGCTAGGACTTTCAGTTATGGAGAGATTGGGGGTGAGCTTAGAGGAAGAACCGCCCCAACTTCAGGAGATTGAGGCGTTAATCAACCTACCTGACATGACCGATCCAGAGAAACTTGCTGCTCTGAGGATTTTGCACAGGATCTCTGATACCGCGTGTGTCGTATATCCGCAGCTGCTGGCACCCTTCGCGTTGACAATGGTGAATCTCTGTATTAGACACGGGAATTCGCCGCTAGCGGCAAGCGCCTATGCTGGCTATGGGATACTTTTATGTGGGGTGCTAAATGACATTGATTCAGGATACCGTTACGGTCAATTGTCTTTGAGACTCTTGGAAAAACTGCAATCTCTAAAATTTAAGGCCCATGTCTGGGCTGCATTTAATGGCCATATCAGGCTGTGGAAAGAATCCGTTCGAGAAACCCTCAAACCTCTGCTTTTAGCTTATTCCAGTGGTTTAGAATCTGGAGAAATTGTGCCTGGAGGCTATGCTATTCTCAACTATTGTAGCCACAGTTTATTCGTGGGTGAATATCTTGAAACTGTCGCTCGGAAACATCGTGATTATATTGATGAGTTTCAAAAACAAAAACTAAGTTACCATAGTATTTTTGCTCAGATTGGCAGACAAGGAATTCTGAATTTGCTGGGTCAGGCAGAGAATTATTTGTTACTAATAGGATCGGCATTCAATGAGTCGGAGATGATGCCCGTGCTGCTGGAACAACAAAATGGTACATCTCTGTTTTATGTTTATCTGATTAAAGCAATACTTCATTATTTTTTTAATCAGCCGGAACAAGCGCTCGCAAATTTACAAGCAGCAGAACCTTATGAGCCAAATGTGTCGGGATTATTCATTAGTGCCCAACGTATTTTTTATCAGTCTCTAGCAAGCCTAGATATGTATCCCTATGCAGAAGCCAACCAACAACAGCAATTGCTTGAGCAACTTACTATAAATCAGACCAGAATGCAGCATTGGGCGTACCATGCACCCATGAATTTTAAACATAAAGTTGACTTAGTGGAGGCAGAAAAATGTCGGATTTTAGGCAAGAATTATGAAGCAGGAGATTGGTACGATCGCGCGATTTCTGGAGCCAAAGAAAACGAATACATCCAAGAAGAAGCGATCGCCAATGAACTGGCAGCAAAGTTTTACCTGGAGTGGGGCAAAGAGCGCATCGCTCAGTCATACATGATTGAAGCCTACTATAGCTATAGCCGCTGGGGAGCTAAAGCCAAGGCTGCCGACTTGGAAACACGCTATCCCCAACTGCTTGCTCCTATTCTCCAGCAAACCCGTTCTAGGCTCTCAACCCACGAAACTCTCTTCACATTAGGAACTGTCACCTCCACTTATTCCTCCTCCAGCAGCGTCTCAAATTCTCTGGATTTAGCTGCAATTCTCAAAGCTTCCCAAACCCTTTCTGGCGAAATCGAACTCGAAAAACTGCTCTCGACATTGCTGCATATCGTCATTGAAAATGCGGGAGCAGATAAGTGTGTGTTAATGATCTTGCGAGACGATTCGCTACGCGACACCAAAGGTGAACGCCTGTCGATCGAAGGGTCAATGGCCGTGGGGACGGAGCCAGTAGTGTTGCAACGCCTTCCTGTTGAGGAGAGCCAGGACATTCCCCTGAAGCTGATTTACAAAGTGAAGCACAACAGGCAGACTGTTGTGCTGCTGGATGCGAGTGCCGATCCGACTTTAGCCAATGACGCCTATATCATTCGTCAGCAGCCGAAGAGTATCTTGTGCAGCCCGATTTTGCATCAGGGTAAGTTGATGGGCATTTTATATCTAGAAAATAATTTAGCGACGGGGGCGTTTACGAGCGATCGCGTGGAACTGCTCAATTTGCTATGCGCTCAAGCTGCCATTTCCCTAGAAAATGCCCAACTTTATGAGCGATCGCAGAACTATGCTCAACAGCTAGAGCAGTCATTAGCCGAATTGAGCGCCAGTAACTCTCGGTTTGAGAAACTTGTAGATAATGTTCCCGGTGTTGTTTATCAATATCGCATAATTCCCGATGCGGTCATATCGTTGAGCTATATTAGTGCCGACTGTTACAGCTTGCTCGAAATTACCCCTGAGCAAGCCATGTCCAATTGGCAGTTTTTCGACAATATGGTGCATCCAGACGACATCGCAAGTTATCAACAGTCCCAAACTCACACTATTCAAACCCTATCTTCCTGGCAATGGTCAGGGCGAATTGTCACCCCATCAGGAATTATTAAGTGGATTCATGGGGAATCTCGAATCCAAAAACTTGCCGATGGGTCTATGGTTTGGGATGGATTATTCTTGGATATTAGCGATCGCAAAGTTGCAGAAATTGCCTTACAGCAGAAATCCCTTGCCTTAGAAAATGCCTTAAACTCGTTACAGCAAGCCCAGATCCAAATTGTCCAAAGTGAAAAAATGTCAGCTTTGGGAAATTTAGTTGCCGGAGTTGCCCACGAAATCAACAATCCCGTCGGCTGCATTATTGGCAACGTTGGTGCTGTCCAAGATTCCGTCAATGACCTATTTGATCTGATTGACCTCTACAACGATAAATTCCCTCAACCTGGGACTGAAATTGAAGAGGAATTAGAGACAATTGACCTGGAATATTTACGCTCTGATTTACCCAAGTTAATCAGAGCCATGAAAGATGGGGGCGATCGCATCACAAGCATCAGCAAGAGTCTCCGCACTTTCTCCCGTGCCGATAGCGACCAAAAACAAAGCTTCAATCTCCATGAAGGAATTGATAGCACCATCTTGATTTTACGCCATCGCCTCAAAGCTAATGATACTCGTCCCGCGATTGAAGTTATTACCAATTACGGTAAAATTCCTGAAATTAATTGCTTTCCGGGTCAATTAAATCAAGTGTTTATGAATATTATTGCTAATGCGATCGATGCCTTAGAAGAATCGAATCAAGGGCTGAGTTTTGCGGACATTAAAGCCCATCCCAATCAAATTACGATTCAGACAATAGCAGCGGGCGATCGCGTTTACGTGGCGATCGCAGATAACGGAAAAGGAATGACAGAAGAGGTGAAAGCCCGGATCTTCGACTATCTATTTACCACTAAAGATGTTGGCAAAGGTACGGGATTGGGGCTGGCGATCGCTCATCAAATCGTCGTAGAAAAACATAGAGGGGTAATTAGTGTCAATTCAACCCCTGGAAAAGGGACTGAGTTTGTATTGGAATTGCCGATGATAAAAAATTAAACAAAATTTAAACGGGAATGTCAGAAGAAGTGAAAAACCGAATTTTTTATTACCTATTTACGCCTAAACGAGTGGCAAAAGGTACAGGATTGGGATTAGCGATCGCGCGTCAGATTGTGGTAGAGAAACATGGGGGCGCGATCGAAGTCAACTCCGTCCTGGGTCAAGGCACTGAATTTGCGATCGTCTTACCTGCGAACTGATGAAGTCGATGCTCGATCGTCATTAAAAAAGCCCGCCTAGACGAGCTTTTTTCGCGTAGCCATTAGGTTTCAACCTGGGGGCGATCGCATCAAACTATCGCTATTTTGCCAACATTAGCGATGCCTCGGACACCTTAGAGCCATTATCCTTGAGTAATTCTTCCTGCGGCTCAGTATGATACAAAGCTGATTCCACGCGACAGCCACGATATGCTAAAACAAACAATTCTTTCAAATCCTGAATTAAAGGATAGCGAGGATTTGCCCCCGTACATTGATCGTCGAATGCTTGCTCTGCCATCTCTTCTACTTGTTCGTAGAAAGCCTTATCATCTTCCGATAGTGCTTCTTTAATCGTCAGCGGAATATCTAACTCGCCCTTGAGAGTTTCGATCGCCTCAATCAGCTTCTCAACCTTCTCCTCTTCATTGTTGCCACCCAGCCTCAAATAATCCGCTATTTGTGCATAGCGCCACTTGGCATTCGGATACTTGTACTGCGGGAAAATCGCTTGCTTAAACGGCATATCCGTTGCATTATAGCGGATGACGTGAGAAATCATCAGCGCATTTGCCAACCCATGCGGCACGTGGAATGTAGAACCCAATTTATGCGCCATCGAGTGACAAACTCCCAGGAAGGCATTAGCAAAAGCCATCCCCGCGATCGTTGCTGCATAATGCACCTTTTCCCGCGCCTTCGGATCGTTCGCACCATTCTTGTAGGCAGAAGGCAAGTATTTAAACAGCAGCCGAATCGCCTCTAATGCTAACCCATTAGTAAACTCCGAAGCGCATACGGAGACGTAAGCTTCCAGGGCGTGAGTCAGCGCGTCAATCCCGCCGAAAGCCGTTAGCTTTTTGGGCATATTCAGCACCAATTCCGGATCGACGATCGCCATATTAGGCGTTAGCGCATAATCCGCTAAAGGATATTTAAGCCCCGTGCGATCGTCCGTCACTACTGCAAACGGAGTCACTTCCGAACCCGTTCCCGAAGTCGTTGGAATCGCTACCATCATCGCCTTTGCACCCAGCGGTGGCAATTCGTACACCCGCTTACGGATATCCATAAACCGCATCGCCAGCCCTTCAAATTCAATCTCTGGATGCTCGTACATCAACCACATGACTTTTGCCGCATCCATCGGCGAACCACCGCCGATCGAGATAATCACATCTGGATTGAAGATATTGATTTCTGCCAATCCCTTATTAATCGTCGTTAGCGACGGATCGGGCTCCACATCAAAAAAGATTTGGTGCTTAACCCCAATTTCATCCAGAACTGAGGTGACTTTCTCAGCAACTCCCAAGTCGAATAGCGGCTTATCTGTGACGATAAATGCCCGCTTTTTACCCGACAATTCCCGCAGCGCCACCGGCAAAGAACCATACTTGAAATACACCTTTGGCGGAATGCGGAACCAGAGCATATTTTCCCGTCGTTCCGTCACCGTTTTGATATTCAGCAGGTGATGAGGGCCAACATTTACGCTGACGGAATTGTCGCCCCAACTACCGCAACCCAATGTCAGCGACGGATCGAGTCGGAAGTTATACAAATCCCCGATCGCACCCTGCGAAGACGGCGTATTAATCAACACCCGCGACGTTTCCACTTTCGATTCAAAATATTTGATGCGTTCTTGATTCGACTGATCCGTATAAAGCACCGACGTATGCCCGTGTCCTCCAAACAAAATTAGCTGCTCGGCTTTGTCTGTTGCTTCTGGAAAATCTTTCGCCCGATACATTGCCAAGATCGGCGACAGTTTCTCGTAGGAGAAAGGCTCATTAGCGCCGATTTCTTCTACTTCGCCAATCAGAACTCTGATACCAGCAGGCACTGCAATCCCCGCTAATTGAGCAATTTTTTCCACGGGTTGACCGACTATTTCAGGATTCAACCGCCCGTTAACTAGAATCTGGCTGCGGAGTTTATCGCGTTCTTCTGCTGTCAGGAAATAAGCGCCGCGATCGCTAAATTCTTGCTTAACAGTTTCGTAAACCTCATCCACGACAATAACCGACTGTTCCGACGCGCAAATCATCCCATTATCGAAAGTTTTGCTGAGGATAATCGAGCTAACTGCCATTTTGAGGTGCGCGGTTTCGTCAATCACAGCCGGTGTATTTCCGGCTCCCACTCCCAGCGAAGCGTGTCCCGACGAATAAGCCGCTTTCACCATACCCGGGCCGCCAGTTGCCAGAATTAATTTAATATCCCCATGTTGCATTAATTGTTGAGAAAGCGGCACCGTAGGCTCGTCAATCCAGCCGATAATATTGGCGGGAGCGCCAGCTTCTACAGCAGCTTGCAGCACGATTTTTGCCGCTTCAATGGTGCAGTTTTTCGCCCGTGGGTGGGGAGAAAAAATAATCCCATTGCGCGTTTTTATGGCAAGGAGCGCTTTAAAAATTGCGGTCGAAGTGGGGTTGGTTGTCGGCACAATTCCCGCTAAAATACCTACGGGTTCGCCAATTCTTACAAAGCCAAAGGATTTGTCTTCTTCGATGATCCCGCAGGTTTTCTCATGCTTGTATTTGTTGTAGATAATTTCCGAAGCGAAATGGTTTTTAATTACCTTGTCTTCTACAACGCCCATGCCAGTTTCGGCAACGGCCATCTTAGCGAGTGGGATGCGGGCTGCGTTGGCTGCCAAGGCAGCTTTTTTGAAGATTACATCCACCTGTTCTTGCGTGAAGGTGGCATAGTGGGCTTGAGCCGCCTTGACTCTCTGAATCAATTCTTCCAGTTCTTGAACGTTCGTAACTTTCATAAATTTCTCCCTATGTCTGAATAATCATTTCACTGGACTTTAAGACCGTGTTTTCTAAAAATATCTTGGGTGGTTTTCACCATTTCGGGCGTGGGCGGCTGCGTGTCTTTTAGTTGGTACTCGTATCCTAACTGCTCCCATTTGTACTCGCCCATTTTATGAAACGGAAGCACTTCTACCTTATCTACATTATGCAGCATTGCCGCAAACTTAGCAAGTCCCTCAATATTCTGGGGGTCATCTGTTAGATTGGGCACTAATACAAATCGAATCCAAGTAGGCTTTTTAATTTCGCTGAGATACTCAGCGATTTCTAGGGTGGGTGAGAGGGGAACGTGCGTAACTTTCAGGTAGGTTTCTGGAGCGAAAGATTTGATATCCAACAGTACCAAATCTACATACTTAAGTACGGATTTCGCCGTCTGTAAATCTGCATATCCCGAAGTATCGAGAGCTGTATGGATGCCGAGTTGTTGGCAGCGCCGGAAGATTTCTGTGACAAATTCTGGCTGGAGTAATGGTTCGCCGCCGCTGACTGTGACACCACCCCCGGAGAAGCGCATATAGGAGCGATATTTTTGAATTTCCTCCATCAGTTCATCAACTGTAACTTCTTTGCCATCTGCCAAATTGCGGCAATCGGGATTGTGGCAGTAGAGACAGCGGAGGGGGCAGCCTTGAGTAAAAATTACGAATCGGATACCCGGACCATCTACTGTTCCGCAGCTTTCTACAGAGTGAATTTTGCCAACAACAGTCATAACAATTTTGGAGGTTGAATTTTGGCTCGATCGGAGTCAGGCAGTTATTAGGGAAGGGTTAACAAACCGGGTTTGTTTGGCTTTACGAGCCTGTTTTTTGGGATCTTGATAGAGAGAAACCCGGTACGATTCTTTAACTGATGCTAGATGCGATCGTGAAAAGTGCGTTTAATCACTTCAAGTTGTTGGTCGCGGGTTAACTTAATAAAATTAACGGCGTAGCCAGATACTCGGATGGTGAGCTGCGGATACTTTTCAGGATGCTCCATTGCTTCTAAAAGCGTTTCCTTGTCGAGGACGTTGATATTAATGTGATGTCCGCCATCGTGAAAATAACCGTCGAGCATTCCCACTAGGTTATTGATTTTGTTTTCCTCGGTTTTGCCGAGTGCTTTCGGCACGATAGAGAAGGTGTAGGAAATGCCATCTTGGGCGTGTTCGTAGGGAAGTTTGGCGACGGAGGCGATCGCCGCGATCGCGCCATTTGTATCCCGTCCGTGCATCGGATTTGCCCCCGGCGCAAACGGTTCGCCCGCCTTGCGTCCATCCGGCGTGTTGCCAGTCTTCTTGCCATACACTACGTTAGAAGTAATGGTGAGAACCGACTGCGTTAGTACCGCCTTGCGATAAGTCTCGTGCTTACGGAGTTTATTCATAAAATCCTTGACCAGATTGACGGCAATTTCATCTACCCGGTCATCGTTATTCCCATACTTGGGATAATCGCCCTCGACTTGATAATCCACCGCTAAGCCTCTCTCGTCGCGGATAACTTTGACTTTGGCATACTTCATCGCCGATAGGGCATCTGCCACCACCGACAAACCCGCCACGCCACAAGCCATAGTCCGCAAAATATCGCGATCGTGCAAGGCAAATTCTAGCCGTTCGTAGCAGTATTTGTCGTGCATATAGTGGATGACATTCAGGGTGTTGACATACAACTTGGAAAGCCAATCCAGCAGTGTGTAAAACTTCGCTTTTACCTCGTCATAGTCCAGGTATTCAGAAGTCACTGGGGCTAACTCAGGGCCTACTTGTTCCCCCGATTTTTCATCCTTACCGCCATTAATGGCATACAGCAATGCTTTGGCTAGGTTAGCACGGGCCCCAAAAAATTGCATCTGCTTGCCAATTCGCATTGCGGAGACGCAGCAGGCAATCCCATAGTCATCGCCATAATCTGGCCTCATTAAATCGTCGTTTTCGTACTGAATCGAACTGGTATCAGCCGAAACTTTGGCGCAGAACTGCTTGAAATTTACTGGCAATCTTTCCGCCCACAAAATAGTTAGATTAGGTTCGGGTGCGGGGCCGAGATTATATAAAGCGTGCAGGAAACGGAAGCTAGTTTTAGTGACTAGAGGACGGCCATCTTCTCCGATTCCGGCAATCGATTCCGTTACCCAGGTGGGGTCTCCTGAAAACAACTCGTTATAATCGGGCGATCGCAGGAAGCGCACCATCCGCAGCTTCATCACAAAGTGGTCGATAATCTCCTGCGCTTCCGATTCTGTCAGCGTGCCATTATTTAATTCCCGCTCAAAATAAACATCTAGGAAAGTCGAAACTCGTCCCAGGGACATCGCCGCACCGTTTTGCTCTTTCACCGCCCCGAGATAAGCAAAGTAAGTCCACTGAACGGCTTCTTTTGCGCCCTCTGCTGGCTGGCTGATATCAAATCCGTAGCTGGCTGCCATTTTTTTGAGTTCTGCCAAGGCTCGAATTTGTTCGGAAATCTCTTCGCGCTGCTGGATAATCGGCTCCAAAATATACTCGACTTCCAGCGATTCCAGTTGCTCTTTTTTGTCAGCAATTAAGCGATCTACGCCATATAAGGCTACTCGTCGGTAGTCGCCGATAATTCGACCGCGACCGTAAGCATCGGGCAAGCCTGTAATAATCCCGGAATGCCGCGCCTTTTTCATATCGCGGGTGTAGGCATCGAAAACGCCGTCGTTGTGCGTTTTGCGGTAGTTGCTAAATATCTCTTCCGTTTGGGAATCGAGTTTGTATCCGTAGGCTTCTAAGGAGCTTTTTACTATGCGGATGCCACCCAATGGCATAATAGCCCGCTTCAGGGGTTTATCGGTTTGCAGTCCAACGATTTGCTCTAGGTCTTTAGCAATGTAACCGGCACTGTGAGACGTGATGGTTGAGGGAACTTTTGTATCGGTTTCCAAGATGCCTTGTTCCCGCTCTAGCTGCATCAGAAATTTCACTTTATCCCACAGCTTTTGGGTGCGTTCCGTGGGGGCATTCAAAAAAGATTCATTTCCTTCATAGGGGGTGTAGTTCTTTTGGATGAAGTCTCTAACATTAATTTCTTTCATCCATTTTCCAGGAACAAAATATTTCCATTGCTCCAACATAATCTTTTATCTCCCCTTCTTGGTTACACAGGTGGCTTTTCCCCTGTGCTACTTTTATTATAACCACTCAAAAGTCTTTCGGGAGCGTTGTTGCAATAAAACTATACATTGTTTGATTTTGCTTTATAAACAACGCGATTGTTGCTAAAAGCTGATCTATTTAGCAAGTTAAACAACCTTTTTATTGCTTAGCTTGCTAAATAGAAGAAAAGCTGGATCAAACGAGCTAAACGCTATATATAATAAATCAGAAGCAAGTTATATAATTAAAAGGTAGAGGCTATCTATTCAAAGATTAAAAGACGGAATGAAGTTACCGATCTCTTGCAATAATCTTCTGTGGATGCAAAAAAATTATGCAAAAGCCCATCACTCTCACCACCGACCTCGATCTCGACGTTCGGCGCTACGAACGCCAACCCCTTGACGCGATCTTCGCACCGCAAACCGTTGCCGTGATTGGCGCGACAGAAAAAGAAGGCAGCGTCGGGCGCACGATTCTGTCAAATCTGCTCGGCAATCCTTTTGGCGGAACTGTGTTTCCTGTCAATCCGAAGCGCCGCAGCGTTTTGAACGTCAAAGCCTACCCAAACATCGCCGCCGTGCCCGATCGCGTCGATCTCGCCGTCATTGTCACCCCAGCCCCTACCGTACCGAGCATCATCAGCGAATGCGTAGATGCTGCCGTCAAAGGAGCGATTATTATTTCTGCTGGCTTCAAAGAAACCGGTGCTGTAGGAGTCGAATTAGAACGACAAGTCTTGCAGGAAGCACGGCGGGGGCGAATGCGAATTATTGGCCCCAACTGCCTGGGCGTGATGAGTCCGATCGCCGGGTTCAACGCCACCTTCGCTTCCAAAATGGCTAAACCGGGCAAAGTTGGCTTCATCTCGCAGAGTGGAGCTCTGTGTACCGCCATCCTGGATTGGAGTTTCCGCGAAAACGTCGGTTTTAGTGCCTTTATGTCGATTGGTTCGATGCTCGATGTCGGTTGGGGCGATTTAATTTATTACCTCGGCGATGATCCGCACACCGAGAGCATCGTTATATATATGGAATCTGTCGGCGATGCCCGATCGTTCCTCTCAGCGGCGCGGGAAGTGGCGCTGAGCAAACCGATTATCGCTATCAAAGTGGGCCACACAGAGGCCGCTGCTAAAGCTGCCGCCTCCCACACCGGATCGCTGACGGGTTCTGACGAAGTGCTTGATGCCGCTTTTCGCCGCAGCGGTGTGCTGCGTGTCAATAATATTTCCTACCTGTTTTATATGGCGGAAGTGCTGGCCAAACAGCCGCGTCCCAAAGGCCCAAATCTAACAATTCTCACGAATGCCGGGGGGCCGGGGGTAATCGCAACGGATGCTTTGATTACAGAAGGGGGCAAACTGACGGAACTTTCAGATGAAACGATTGACGAACTCAACAACTTTTTACCCCTGCACTGGAGTCATGGCAACCCGATCGACATTTTGGGAGATGCCAAACCCGAACGCTATGCCCAAGCGTTGGAAAAGGCAGCTAACGATCCAAAAAGTGACGGTTTGTTGGTAATTTTGACCCCTCAAGCGATGAGCGATCCGACGGGAACGGCGCTGCAACTGAAACCTTATGCCCAGATTAAAGATAAGCCAATTTTGGCGAGTTGGATGGGTGGGGAAGACGTTAGAGAAGGTGCCAATATTCTCAATCAGGCAAGCATACCGACATTTCCTTATCCTGATACGGCAGCGCGGTTGTTTAATTATATGTGGCGCTACAGCTACAACTTGCGATCGCTCTACGAAACGCCAGTATTGGGAACGGATGTAGGAAGTTGCACTGATGAGACGTGCGATCGCCCTGTCGCTGAAACTATTATCCAAAATGCTCGCCGATCGGGTCGAACGCTATTGAGCGAATTTGAATCTAAGCAATTGTTGGCGAGTTATGGAATTCCGATCGTAGAAACTCGCATTGCCTCCAATCAGGAAGAAGCGGTTAAGTTGGCTGGGGAAATAGGTTATCCGGTGGTGCTGAAGTTGTTTTCTGAAACGATTACTCACAAAACAGATGTGGGGGGCGTGCGGTTAAATTTGATGGATGCCGATGAGGTGAGACAAGCTTATCGCGCTATTCAATCTTCTGCGAGTGAAAAAGTGGGCGCTGAACATTTCCAAGGCGTGACTGTTCAGAAGATGATTAAATTAGAGGGCTATGAATTGATTATTGGTAGCAGTCTCGATCCGCAGTTTGGCCCAGTGCTGCTATTCGGTATGGGGGGTCAGTTGGTGGAAGTGTTTAAGGATCGGGCGCTGGCGCTACCGCCGCTGAATACGACTCTGGCGCGGCGGATGATGGAGGGGACGAAAATTTACAAGGCGCTTCAGGGGGTGCGGGGCCGATCGCCTGTGGATTTGGCAGCCCTGGAACAATTGATGGTAAGATTTTCGCAGTTGGTAGTCGAACAGCCTTGGATTAAGGAAATTGATATTAATCCGCTTTTGGCATCTAGCGAACAATTAATTGCCCTTGATGCTCGCATAGTATTGCACGAACAAGAGTTAACGCTCGATCAGTTACCTCGTCCGGCAATTCGCCCGTATCCAACTCAATATATATCGCGGCTGACTCTAAAAGACGGTATGCTTGTCAAGATTCGTCCGATTCGTCCAGAAGATGAGCCACTGGTAGTGAAGTTTCACGAGACGCTGAGCGATCGCTCGGTTTATTTCCGCTACTTTCACCTGCTCAAATTAAGCCGCCGAATTTCTCACGAACGGCTAACGCGCACCTGCTTTATCGATTACGATCGCGAGATGGCTTTAGTGGTTGAATACGCGAATCCGCAGACGGGCGATCGCCACATTCTCGGTTTCGGACGTTTGATCAAATTGCACGGCACTAACGAGGCAGAGTTTGGGCTTTTGGTTGCCGATCCATTCCAGCATCGAGGATTGGGTACAGAATTGCTCAGCCGATTGCTACAAGTCGGGCGCGACGAAAAACTCAGTCGTATTAGTGCTGACATTTTACCAGGAAATGTGGAAATGCAGCGCCTCTGCGAAAAATTTGGCTTCCGCCTGCAACGCACAGAAGATGTAGTGAAGGCAGAAATTGATTTGTAAGCATCTTTGGTAATTTGTCCTTTGTTCTTTTTTACAGATCTAGCAAATCGCGCGATCGCATCGCCATTCTCAACATCCTCTGCTCCCAAGCCGCCATCTCTCTGGAAAACGCCCGCTTGTATAGCAACCGCCAAGGCGACTCTTGACAGTAGGGGCGAAGCATTCGGGTAGTAAATCTTCGGTTTTAACCAATAAATTATATGCCCGAATGCTTCGCCCCTAGCCCCTAGCCCCCTCCCCAGATTTATGGCTTAACCGACGAGAGCGGTTGCTATAGTTTTGCGGAAATTAAAGCCAATCCCAATCGCCTCACGATTCAGACACAAATGAACAATAACGAGTCTGTGACGATTCACATTGCCGACAATGGCATTGGTATGAAAGAAGAGGTGAAGCAGCGCATTTTTGACCATCTGTTTACCACTAAGGGAGTGGGTAAGGGAACTGGATTGGGATTGGCGATCGCACGTCAAATTATGGTAGAAAAACATGGAGGGACAATTGAGGTGAATTCCGTACCCGGACAAGGAACTGAATTTGCGATCGTTTTGCCTGCGAACAGATAGAGCAAAGTCAGTTGTATACTATCCACAGACTTGGGGAAAGTGATGGCAAATCTGAAATTTGCAAGCACCATTATTTTACTCTGCTGTGATAAACCACTCCACAAATTGCTGCTAATAGCAACCACCCCAATGTATTGACCCGTAAATCAAATAGCGTTACGTCTACAGTGTTGAATAAAGTACAACCTAAAAAAGCAACTATAAAACTGAATAATATTAATCTATCTTGACTATTTCCAGGCCAATCTCGCAGTAACAAAATGCTTTGTGCAATTACCCAACCGACTAAACTAAAAAACAACATTGCTATAGGAATGCCGATTTCTGCTGTTAGCATCAAAAATAAACTATGGGGATGACCTAACCAAATTTGCATTTCAGGAGTAGAATATTTTGCTACATAAAGCGGTGTGAAATTCCTTAACCCCCAACCTGTCCAAGGACGTTGCTGTGTCATCCATAAAGCAAAATTCCACTGAGTTGTTCGGAGATAAGGTAAAGGTCGATCGGGAAAGTTTCGATCTGTTAGTCGCGCCCAAAAGAAAACGGGTACAATTTTTCGCAGTAATTGATTTATTGGTGATGGAGCATAAGCTGCTGAAAGAACAATACCACCTATTCCAGCAACTGCGGCTACTAGCCAACCCCAACCAAGGTATACTGCAAAAGCGAGACAGGCGAGGGGTGCTAGAGCCCAAGCATTGCGAGAATTGGTGAGTATGAGTGCGATCGCATTCCCAATTACAACCAGAATTAAAAAGAGGGACTCTTGACTGGGGACTCTTGACTGAGGACTGGGCAATTGTTCTGCTTCCCTAATTTTGTACTTCTTGCTCCCGATTATCGAGTTTTCAATCAACAGCCCCAGTGCTAGAATGAAAACGATCGTGAGATAAGCGGCGAGGATATTGGCGTACATGAAAACTGACGCCATTCTACCAGGGGGATTGCCAGTTGGTATCAGTCCCCAGCCTACAATACTTTCTAATAAACTTGGACTACCCCAACCTAAAAATAACTGCCAATAGCCCAGAATTACTATTGGCAGAGAAGGTAAAACCAAAATCCAAGCTAACCGCCGCAGTCGATCTGGTGTCTGTATTAATTCGGCGAATGACGCAAACAGAAGGAAAAAAGGTAGAAAATTTCCTAAACCCAAGAAAGCTTCTGGGCGATTAAAGGCTAAACTAGCTGAAAAGACGAGTAAAACGCTTAAAACAGCGATGACCCAGTTGAGTGGGCGTTTGATAATCGTGTTGAACTTTTGCTTTCCGGTTCCCAATATTGCTAAAGCGATCGCAACTGCACCCAAAGCTGGAAATAAGGGAAAAATCAGCAATCCTAGCTGGGCGAAATTCCAGCATAACTGCAAACTCGGATCGAGAATAGATTTTCGATTTTCGATTTTGAATTTTGGTTTCATCTTCAATTCTTTAATCTAAAATCTAAAATTTTCATGCGATTTCCCAACATTCCGTGCGAGTGAGACGAATTTGTGCAAGAGCGAATATAGTAGGAATGATGCGGGCGTAGTTGGTTGCGATCGCTCGCCAACCCAGATCCGCAAAGAACCAAGTCCACAGCGCTGGGCCCAAAAAGGCAAACACGCCGCGAACAGCACTATAGCGGGCAGCACTCAAAGCCATCCCTTGTTCGGCAGCCTGAAGCATTGTATAGCTTTGAAACTTCGTCACAGCCGCTAAACCGCCAGAAACGACAGCTTCCCTGGCAATTTGATATCTGGCAAAATGAAGCGCAAACTGACGTGCGATCTGTTGCAGCAACATCGGTTTTAGGACGGAACTGACTGCAAAAGCACTACCACCCTTGACAAGCCAACCCAAAGGATCGCGCTGTACCGAAAGCGGAAGCGGTTCAGAAAGCTTAGTTTCAGCAAGCGACTGCTGCACTCGCAGAGTCAAAGCGTCTCTATCTGCGGTTGGCAATTCTTTCCACGCCCGCTTGAGCAAATTCAGAAATATCTCTGCTTCTATCTCTGTCGTGGAAAGCTTATTGGAGTAGCGAATTTTGAGATAACGACAAACCTGAATCAAAGTTTGGCGGTAACTCACTTCCTGGGTGCGTCCCCGCAATACCGTTAAGCCATCCGCCGCCAAGAAGCGAAATCTATCCTCTAGTATATCAAGCCAAGCTTCGCGATCGTGGCTTTGTACCTCTATAGGATCGGGTGTGCCAACATAGTCTAGGGGATTAAACCTACGACAGAACAGAATTGCGGTTAGTTGTTGCAATTCTTCTTCTGTTGCTAATTCCAGCGCCGATCTCAGCTCATCCAAAGTGGAACCCTCCCAGACCCCAGATTCGTTGCTGTCCCTTATTCTACTTCTATTGTCTCAATGCGGGAGATAAAGTCGTGTTTGATGTTGCCGTTATTGGTGCTGGCGTAGCTGGATTGACTGTGGCTCAACAATTACAGCAATGTGGATACGCTGTGGTGGTGGTGGATAAATCTCGTGGTGTGGGGGGACGTGCGGCGACGCGGCGGTTACACGGTACTCGTGCAGATCATGGGTTGCGCTATCTAGAACCAATTGGGGAGATGTCCCAGCAGCTGGTGAAGGTGTTATGCGATCGCAATATTCTCCAATTATGGACTGACACAGTTTACTCCTGTGAATCCAAAATGCCCCGTTATGTGGCGTCAGATGGGATGAGTGCGATCGCAAAATTTCTCGCAACTGGTTTAGAGATTAAGCTAAATCAGCGAGTACAAGCAATTACCACCACGGATGATAAAATTTGGCATCTAGGTTTTGAGGCTGCTGAAAATATAACCGCCAAAGCAGTAGTAGTGGCAATTCCCGCGCCGCAAGCTTTAATGTTACTGGAACCATTAACTGAAAGTATTTTACCAGCGGGGTTTGTGGATAAATTGCGATCGGTCCAGTTTGACCCCTGTCTCAGTGTAATCGCTGGTTACCCATCCCAGCAGCAGCCGAACCTAGAATGGAAAGCTGTAGTTTTTCCAGACAATTCTGATTTAGCTTGGATCGGTTTAGATAGCAGCAAGCGCCCAGATGCACAGATGCCAGTTTTTGTCATTCAAAGTAGTGCTGCATTTGCCAATCTTTATTTAGATGCCCAGGATTTAAACCCCGCTGCACAGCAGTTGTTAGGATGTGCAGCAGCAGAGTTGATGATTCCTTGGCTTGATACTCCCGACTGGTTCCAAGTCCACAGGTGGCGCTATGCTTTTCCCAGTCATCCTTTAGTGCGATCGTACCTTAATGCCGAGACACCTTTACCTCTAATCTGTTGTGGCGATTGGTGTGGCGAAAATTTGCTGGAAAGTGCTTTGAATTCTGGACTGGCGGCGGCAATGGAAATCGATCGGCATCTTAATAATCTGCCCCTACCCGGTATCAATTTTTTAGATAACCTTTGAACAGTAAGGTGCGTTGCAACGCACCTTACAGCCCTTATCGTGAGGAAAAATACCATGAATCTTAGTATTATGGGCGATAAGTTGCTCCTTGAGTTAGAATGGTACGAGCAACTTTGGGCATTTACACTGAACAAAACCTTTGAAATTGCGATCGATCGCATCGAACGAGTCACATCCGAAGAACCCCAAAGTAATTGGGCAGAAATTCGCGCCCCCGGAACTTTTCTGCCCGGAGTCATTAAAGCCGGAACCTACTACACACAGAAGGGCAAAGAATTCTGGTACGTCACCAAAGACCGAGATTATTTAACTTTGGAATTGAAAGATGAACCGTTCAGAAGAATTATCCTAACAATTGACAATAGCGAATCTTGGGTAGAACGAATCAACCAGCACAAGTCTACAACACCTAACATTTGAGAGAAAGAACGGTTCTTCCCTTGTCCATTATGCTGAGAAAGGACACGGCATAATTAAAATTTTCATTTATACCGACATATTTATCATGCCGTGTCCCTACAAAAATGTTCACCATAAACAACTTATATCATGTCCGGTTAATCACTTATGATATTTGTAGGTTGGGCCCTTTGAACGAAACCCAACCAGAACTTAAAGCTAAAGTTGGGTTTCACTACGGCTTATGATATTTGTAGGTTGGGCCCTTGGAACGAAACCCAACCAGAACTTAAAGCTAAAGTTGGGTTTCACTCTGTTCAACCCAACCTACGGCAATAAAATTTATTACAAGTATTCAACCGGACATGATATTACACCTCAGCATCAAATTGCGACATTCATGAGACAAAAGCGATCGAATTAGGAGTAATCGAACTAGCTGAAACCCCAATCAGAGACGCCAAAAGTTCATTAGTAGCGGTAATCCGAATGAGAGTATTTGCTGCTTGATTCCCATCACCTTGAGTAATATTCAGATTGCTGAAACTGAGATTGTTGGTGAATCTCAATAAATCTTGACCCACAACAAAGTCGGTAATCATGTCAGAACCATTACCAGATTTTAACACAAAAGTATCGCGACCTTCACCACCTGTGAGCCAATCATTTCCTTCACAACCGCAGATAGTATCGTTACCCATATCTCCAAAGAGAGTATCATTTCCAGTTCCACCAGACACTAAATCATCATCCTGACCCCCTCGTACCAAGTCATTACCTTCGCCGCCGCAAACCGTATCTTTACCTTGGTTTCCATTCAAAACGTCATCGCCTTTATTACCAAACAAAACGTCATCACCTAGCATTCCCAAAACGGTATCGTTACCCGCATCACCGGAGAGAGTATCGTTACCTAAATCGCCGGAAATATAGTCATTACCTTTACCGCCTCGCACAAAATCATTGTCTTTTCCGGCAAAAATGATATCGTCTCCTTCGTTACCGTTAATTATATCTTGTCCTTGGTTGCCAAAGATTAAATCGTCGCCGCTTCTCCCGAAAATAGTATCGTTACCGATACCGCCGACGAGAAGGTTAGAATTGGCATCGCCAACAATAAAGTCGTGGGGGGGATTGCTAGCAGAAGGTTGTCCGGAATAGCTGTTTTTTACGATTTCTTCTAGTTCATCGCCACCGCAACAATCATCTGGTGTTGCTATATCGTTGTCGGTAATTAATGCGATGACCAATGGGATGGACAATCCGTTATAATTAGCGTCGTTACTGATGATTTTGTGACTGACCGTTCCTGCGTGGGTTCCTTCAACTGCTGTGTCGTCTACCGCAGCAACGGTGATGTTTTGCGCGATATTCCAGTTAGTTGGTGTGAAGTTAATGCTGGAAATGGGATAAATTTGCGTACCAGTATTAAAGCTAATTCCAACCTCAGCACTTGGTTGAGAGTTGAGGAAAATGGAGTAGCCAGATATTGCACCTCCTTCTGCCAAATTCAAACCATTGGGAGGTTGAATAATTGTTACTCCCGCTGCATCGTTATCGGTGACAGTTACATTAGCAATAGCGTTAGTAAATCCATTGGCGGCAGAGGTGATTGTGGCTGTTTGAGAACCATCAACAATGTTATCTTCAACCGCAGAAATACCAAAGTTCGCAGCAGTCTGTCCGACGGGAATAATGACAGAATTCGGTACGGTTGCTTCGCTGGTGTCATTGCTGGAAAGATTGACAGTTAACTGAGAGGTAGTGCTACCAGTACGAGTAATTGTAGCGGTTGCTGCATTCCCACCCGCACCTTCCGAGAAACTATTCGGATTGATAATTAAACTCAAATTCAAAGGTGCTGTATCATTGTCGGTAATATTAACAGCAACGTTGCCAATATTTATGTTATAATTGCTGTCGCTGCTGGTAGCACTGTGACTGATATTGCTGGTGTGATTTCCTTCAATTTGGGTATCGTCTACCGCTGTCACCGTTACTGTTTGGGCAAGATTCCAAGTATTCGGCGTAAAGTTGAGAGAAAGTGGATTTCCCGCACCCGCACCCAGGTTGATTTGATTGTTGTTCGGAGTAACATTAATGGTAACAGGTGCAGTTGGTTGACTCGTCAGAACTACCGTGTAATTATCGTTAGCGCCGCCTTCGGTAATGTTGGTATTCGATTTAGAAATTGTGACGCCGGAAATATCGTTATCGGCAATTGTCACCGTAGCGGTGTTGGTAGCACCCAAATCATAATCAGCGGTATCGACTAAATTCAGAGTTACTGTTTCACTGGCTTCGACGACACTATCATCAACTGGCGTAATAGTGACATCAAGAAAAGATTGACCAGGCGCGATTGTAGCAACACCCGTTAAAGCAGGATTGTAATCATTTGAAGTAGCTTGTCCGGCGACTGTATAACTTACATTCAAACTAGCAACCACACTCCCAGTGCGAGTAATTCGGAAAACTCCCACATCATTACCAGCTTCCGCCGCATTCGCATCAATTGCCTGAATTGTGACAATTGGTGGTGTTAAATTCAACCCAACGATTACGGGGTCGTGGTCAGAAGCACGGAACTGGTCAGCATTGTATAAGCTGGTTTGTTGACCTGCCGATTTGAACTCAGTGTTATAGTCTAAAACATTAGGTTCGTCAGCATTAATGTGCCATTTTTCTGCACCTGTTACTTGAGTCGCTAAACTGCTTGTAGCTAAGGCATGGTCGAGGGAACCAACTTGACCATCAAAAACAAATGAATAGGAAGTTGGGGATATTAAATTGTTATACCCTGCACTTGCCAAAGTTGTGAGCGGGTTTTCTTGGGCATAGGCATTAAGGTCGCCCAAAATTAAGTAGTCGGGGTCAGTCGTACCTGTGGGATTTGTTGCTAACCATGTTGACAAATCTTGTGCTTGACGAGTGCGAGTTCCATTAGAAAAACCTTGACCATCTCCTGCATCAGCATCGCCAACACCTCCTGCACTGGAACCTTTAGACTTGAAATGATTGACAACCGCAGTAAATTTCTCACCATTTGAGTTTTGTTGGAAAGTCTGGGCTAAAGGTTTGCGTCCAACTAGGTCAAATGCGCCTTGACCATATCCATTTGGCATTGTTGCGGCTGCACCAACTGGCGTAACTTTGCCCGGTTTATAAATCATACCAACTGCAATTTGGTCAGTTCCCAAACTGTTTGCAGGATTGACAAAAGCATAAGTTCCTGCACCAGCAACTCCATTGAGTGCGTTGACTAAATCTGCAATGGCGCTAGTAGACCCGTAGCCATCATTTTCTAGTTCCATCAATCCAACAACATCTGCCCCGGAATTGACAAGTTCTTGGACAATTTTGGCGCGTTGACGGTTCAATTCGTTAAGATTGTTAGCACCGCGTGCAGTTGGGAAACCGCCACCTGCACCATCACCGTTAAAGAAGTTGAGTACGTTCGCGCTGGCAACTTTGAGGGTCGCGCTACTACCTACATCTGGTGGTGTGTTGGGGCGAGAATTAGTTGGGTTAAAGTTTACAGGTGTGGAAGTTTGGATGCGATAGCCTTCAAAACGTTGGTCTAAAATACCTGTGATGTTGGCAACTGTGTCACCGCTGCGTAGGGTGTTAGTAGCACTGAGGGGATTACCACCACGACCGAAGAGAATGGGGTCAGGGTTTGATGTGCCGCTACCGTCATCGAGGTAAATTTTGCGCTTGGCAATGTCGGCTTGATATGCTGAGTATGCACTGACGCTGGGATTATTGAATTGGGTATATTGGTCAAGTCGGGCATCAGTTCCGGGTTGGTTGCTGGAACCTGTGGCGGCGAGAACAATTTGCCCGAAACGACCTAACTGAAAGTTCTCGGTGACGGTGAGTTCCCCACTAGCTGCACTAATGTTAACTAACATTCCTTCGTAGCGTTCTAAATTGCTGACATTAGCAACAGGGAATTGAATGTTAGTAATAGTTGGTAAAGTGCTAGCGCCTAAATTCGTAACATTAGTTAGGCTAGAAAGTTGAGTGAGACTATTTCCAGTACCGCTAGTGTATTCGCCGACAGTTCCCGTAATTCGGACTTTATCGCCAACATTACCACTAAATAATCCCGATGGGTCGTAAACAAAAATTGCTTCTGAAGTTGTCGGGTCAGCATCAGCATCGGCATCTTCTTCTTGAATGTAGAAGCCATTTAGTTTGGTGGAACCTTGGAAAGCACGGGTAACAATTCCTTCTATAGTTTGAGTACCGCCAAAAGTAGGATTGAAAGTTGCGCCAGTTCCTTGAATATCGTGAATTTTGGTTTGTGCGTCGTTATCGGTGATATTTGCGGTGATGTTAGCAATTAAAATTCCGTTGTAATTGTTATCGCTGCTATTAGCAGTATGACTAATTATTTGAGTATGATTTCCTTCTACTATTGCATCATCATTGGCGGTGAGGGTGACTGTTTGTGCTGTATTCCAGTTCGCCGTAGTGAAGGTAATATTTGTGGTATTGCTGGTAGTTTGATTACCGGAATTGATGGTAATATTTACGTCAGCAGTTGGTTGATTGTTGAGAACAATTGTGTAGGTATCTGTTGCACCGCTTTCTGCTAGATTGGTGCTACCGCCTGATTGATTGATGGTGATACCTGCGATATCGTTGTCGGTGATATTTGCGGTGATGTTAGCAATTGAAATTCCGTTGTAATTGTTATCGCTGCTATTAGCAGTATGACTAATTATTTGAGTATGATTTCCTTCTACTATTGCATCATCATTGGCGGTGAGGGTGACTGTTTGTGCTGTATTCCAATTCGCCGTAGTGAAGGTAATATTTGTGGTATTGCTGGTAGTTTGATTACCGGAATTGATGGTAATATTTACGTCAGCAGTTGGTTGATTGTTGAGAACAATTGTGTAGGTATCTGTTGCACCGCTTTCTGCTAGATTGGTGCTACCGCCTGATTGATTGATGGTGATACCTGCTGAGGCGTTCACTGTAAAAGTTCCGGTAGTAACTGAGTTATTTGCTTCGTTACTTTCGGCAATATTGTTGTTAGGATCGGCAACTAAAGTAGTACCACTGAGAGTACCTGCTTGGGTGGGAGTGACGTTAACCTGAATTTGGGCAAATGCACCCGCATTGATGCTGCCACCTGTAAAAGTAAGGCTAGAACCATTAATAGTTGGACTGTTAAAACCGCCACCGAGAATATTGGCGGAATTGTAGGTAACGTTAGCAGGTAAAGTGAAGGTTAATTCAACTCCGCTAGCATTATTACCGCCGTTATTTTGAATATCTAATGTGTAGTTAAAAGCAGTTCCTACGGTTAGTGGGCCAGGAGTGGAAATACCTGGACTTAAATCCGGTTGACCGGGGTTAACTGTGGTGGAAATAGCAGCAGCAGTGTTGTTACTTTCGTTGATTTCCGTAATTGTATTGCTTGGATCGATAACTGCTGTACCACTGGTGAGAATACCTGCATTATAAACTTCTACATTTGCTGTTAAAACTACATTGCTACCAGCGTTAATATTGCCACCTGTAAATGAAATTGTGCCGCTATTTCCTATCCGGGTAAAACCATTACTTTGAGTTGTGTTTAGTAGAGTTACACCTGCGGGAAGAGTGAAATTAATATTTACATTTGTAGCGTTGACAGTACCGTTGTTACTAGCTGTAAGAGTATAAATAAGAATGTTGCCAGTACCAGCGGTTACTGGATCTGGAGAATCTGATAAACTAATGGTGAGGTCTGGTTGAGATACAATTATTGTGAAACTGTTTACCCAATTTGATTGAGCAAAAGAACCATCAGTATTTGCACCGTTAGAATCTCTGCGTGTCCAGTTAGCTGGATTGCCGATCGCATTCAGAATCTGAGTCTTTGTACCTGTAGTTATCCCGCTATAATAACCATTATCAAAGTTACCAATATATGAAGCTGTAACTGGATTGGTAGTAGAAAGTCCGGGAGGAAGATTACTTGTGTTCGTGCTGTTGCTACCGCTTGCTAACCAATTTGTTCCACTTGCAAAATGCGTGCCATAAATAAAAGTTGGACTTGCTGTAGAACCTTGAAATGCGAATATTTGATCGCCAGCAGTAGCGAGGTCTAAAAAGCCTCCTGTTCCCGTCCCGATATTCCAAGCACTACCAGAAAAATTAATTACCGTTCCAGCTGTAAGCAAGCTAGTATGGCTCCAGGTTAATGGCCCGCCATCAGTAGCATTAAGATGTTCGGTAATCCGAAAGCCAGTGTCTTGCCAAGATGAGTCTGTAAAGTTGATAACTTCCCCTGCGGGAATATCAACCAAGGCTACCCAAGCAAAATCATTATTTCCATCACTGTTGTAAGCAATAATCGCTATACCGCCAGGAGTGAGAGGCATAACAATTTCCTTTATTTTTGTAGATGACCGAGAAATAAAAACGAACTGAAAGTAAAAAATTAGTAAGTTGCGAGTTAATCGATTTACCGATCATCTTTCTTCCTCCTTGGAGACTCCCGCCAAAACTGTACTCAGTTTGGTGGTGAGAGGAAAAGGAGGGCAGGGTAAAAGTTGCATAACTATTCCTTTGGCCATCTCAAACCTTAAGGATTTATAAAGCTGTTTATAAAATACCACAGCCAATTGGCTGAAAAATAGATAGTATAATTAAATTTGACCTTATTTTTCTATTCAATAATTAAAAGTTATGCTTACTACGCTGTCGCGCATCTAACTTGTATAAATGAGGCAGGCTCTCTGGCTTTGCCCCCACGCCACAAGAGTTTCACAAATTGTGATTATTCAAATTAGATGCGCGACAGCTTAAATAAGCTTTCACGATGACAAAAAACAGGGGGCACTGTCAATGCAATAGTTCCTCTAACTTTTGCTGATTCCAAAGTGATTGGTACAAACCTGGTTGTTGCAACAGTTGTGAGTGAGTTCCAGACTGGACAATTTGACCTTTATCCATGACTAAGATGCGATCGCAACTTGCAGCCGCAGACATCTGGTGAGAGATAAAAACAACTGTTTTTCGCTCACCAGTTGACAAATTTTCCAAAATAGCAGTAGCCGTTTGATTATCGACGCTGGAAAGAGCATCATCTAAAATCAGCACTGGCGCATCGACAAGCAAGGCACGGGAAAGCGCTGTACGCTGTCGCTGTCCGCCAGAAAGAGTGATGCCGCGTTCTCCGACAATTGTTTGGTATTGTTGGGGAAAATTGAGAATTTCTGGATGAATTTGTGCTTGTTTCGCCGCGTATTCTACCTGTGGTTGTTCCGCTGCCGGATCGCCGTAGCGGATGTTATTTTTGATAGTGGTGCTGAAGAGAAAACTTTCTTGGGGGACATAAGCGATCGCACCCCGCAAATCAGCCAATTGCAACTTAGTAATATCATTGCCATCCAGAAACAAAGTATCGGCAGAAATATCTAAAAGGCGAGGTAAAGCATTAGCAAGCGTTGATTTCCCAGAACCGATCGGCCCCACAACTGCCACACTTTCCCCAGGCTCTATAGTAAAAGTAACATCCTTTAAGGCAGGAGTCTTGGCACCAGGATAAGTGTAACTCAAACCGCGAGCTTGAACCTTACCTTTTACCTGTTTCTCTGGTAAAGCGATCGCATTTGGTTGGTCTTTAATTTTGGCTTCGACGGTGAGAATTGATTCTACGCGATCGATACTAACTTCTCCTCGCTGATAAGTAGTAATAGTAAAACCCAATAGTGCAGTTGGAAAAACCAAGCGTTCCACATAAAGGATTAAAGCCAGAAAATTACCAACCGTGAGATTACCTTTGGCAATCTCCCCAACTCCAAGCCACAGCAGCACCAGCAAGCTAATATAAGACATCCCTTCCACAAGCGGAAACAAGGTAGTCCGCGTTTTAGCCAGCTGGAGATTTGCCTGCAAAAGGCGATCGTTTAACTGACGAAAAGCACGACGTTCGTTTTCTTCCTGAGCGTATATTTTGATTAACGAAATCCCGCTCATATCTTCTTGAATCAAATCGCTGATGTTAGATAACTCCTCCTGAACAGCCATTTGTTGCGTGCGTAACTTATCGCTAAAAAGTTGCACCAGCAGCAACATGAATGGATAGACTGCAAGCGCTTCTAAACTCAGCGGCACATTAATTGATAGCATCACCGGCAAAGTAAGTCCATAGGCAAATACCGTATTTGCCAAACTCAATACAGCGAATCCCAGCAGCCGTCGAATATTCTCCACATCGCTGGTGGCGCGGTTAATTAAATCTCCCGATGTGTTGGTGGAAAAATAAGAAGGTTCCACCTTAAGCAGATGTTGAAAAATCTTTTGTTTGAGGTCAAACTCTACTTGACGACCGACGCCAAATAGCAAAATGCGCGATACCACGCGAATCACCCACATCACAGTAGCCAGCACCAGGATCAGCACTACAAAGTGCAAAACCTCATTGAAGCTGAATGTGATATTGAGTTTGTCAATAGTATCGCGAATCAGCAGGGGGATATAAACTCCCACTGCGTTGACAACAAGTAGAGCTAGAACGCCTAGCAACACTTGTTTCCAGTGGGGACGCAGGTATGCAACTAATTTTCGCAGTCGTGATTGAGCCATGTGTATAGTTAAGTCAAAAGTCAAAAGTCAAAAGTCAAAAGAAAGAAAGGGGAAAAAAGAGCAAAAGCGGCTCTTTCAGAGTTGTTATGCTTTTGTTAAAACAAATAACATTTTTATTCCTCTGCTCCTCTGCTCCTCTGCTCCTCTACTCAAATAGCATAGTAAATACGGAAGAGCCATTTAACATCCTACATCCTTGTATTGGGGAACTGGTTGGACAGTGGGAGCCAGCCAGCCGCGTAAGAAGTAATAAACGGATGTCCAAAATTCGTTGATGACGCGGGTGCTGATCAGGAGCCCTTCAGGACTGGGTATAAGGTCTGAAATTCTCGTCTTGCGGGCGTTCTGTATGGAAATGCTCAAGGTGTCGCAAGCGCCCTTTTGGGAGGTTCTCACTTGAACTTTAGGAGTTGAATCAGCCTGTAAATTGTAGAAACCGGCTGGACTGGGAATAGTATCAATTCCTAACTGGGCAAATGTGTGTCTGGCGCGTTGCATATTCAATGCAGAGGTGACGAGGATAACGCGCTTGCTGATTTTGCGGCTATCGACATATTGTTTTTTTATGGCTTCTGCACTGCTGTGGACATCCACGCCAGTGCGTTCGCGCAGGATGTCTTCTGAGGGGATACCTAAACTTTCTAGGGTGGCGGCAATTTTGTCTGCTTCGGGGCGATTGGATTTGCTGTAAGACTCGAAACCCACTTTAGGGCCAGCACTTACAATTATCTTGGGAGAATCTTCCCGATCTAAATATAACTGCCGATCGTATTCTTGGACGGTTTGGAGGATACGATCGCTCGGATCGTTGAGCTGCAACTGATTGGGAGCCAACAGACTCAGCTGAGTGGCTGAATGCGCTAATAATACGATCGCTCCAACAGTTTCGTGACGCCCCAAAGCTGCTTGATATCCTGCGATCACATCTTGTTGAACTCTTTGCGCCAGCAAGTTAGCCACCAGCGGTAGACTGAAAATCGTCAAAATCAGAAATGCCGCCCAAATTTGGTTGATTCCGTTGTTAGTGATGCTGTTTCCTTTTCTTTTAATCTCTCCTAATCCAAAAAACAACAACAAAATCGCCAAACCTAGCGGCTTGAGCGGGAAGGTGAGAATGCTGCCAAACGTTATGACTACTGGAGCATTTGGCGTTATCAACGACAAAATCAGAAAGAAGAGGATCAAAGCCAACCCAAACCAGGCCACATAATCTCTGGGTTTGGCATCTTTGCCAGTCCCTTTCAGCAGTGCCTGCCAAACAATAACGCCGATCAGCACTATCAGCATAATCTGCGTTAGCGTTGAAAACATAACCGCACTTCCTCACTCTTGGGTAATTGTCATTGGTCATCAGTCATCGATCATTAGCAAATGACTAATGACTAATAACTGATGACTGACTTATCGATTTTTCAGCTGGCGTCGAATGGCGTCAGTAACTGTTTGAATCACCTTAACACGGGCATAGTACTTATCATTAGCGGCGATCGCAGTCCAAGGAGCAGTGGGGGTGCTGGTACGGCCAATTGTTTGATTTACCGCCACTTCATATAAAGGCCACTTTTCTCGATTGCGCCAATCTTCGGCTGTGAGTTTATGTCCCTTAAACGGGTCATTCTCGCGTTCCTGAAACCGTTCTAGCTGTTTTTCGGGGCTGATGTGCAGCCAAAACTTGACCAAGACATAGCCATCGCCAGTGAGTTGGGCTTCAAACTCGTTGATTTCCTGATAGGCGCGACGCCATTCGGTTTCTGTGGCAAAGCCTTCGACTCGTTCTACCAATACTCGACCGTACCAACTGCGATCGAAAATGCCAAATCTGCCCGCAGTTGGTAACTTTCGCCAGAATCGCCACAGGTAATGGTGGGCTTTCTCTTCATCTGTGGGTGCGGCAAAGGTGTTGACCACATAACTGCGGGGGTCGAGAATGTCCGTGAGGCGTTTGATTGCCCCACCTTTACCGGCGGCATCCCAACCTTCAAACAAAACCAGAACAGGAATCTGATTTTCGTCGATGCGCTGCTGTAGTTTGAGTAGCCGGATCTGTTCGTGGCGTAATTGTTTTTTATATTCGTCATCAGACAGGCTCAGATTTAGATCTACTTGAGCCAAGAAATCCGGTTCGGATGGGTTGAGGTGGTCTGGCGGCGGGAGAATTGGTACAGGTGCGCGATAGTGAAGTCGATCGAGTGACTCTTGGATTGAGCTTGCCAGTTGGGTGAGGACTTTCACCCTCGCCCACCGCTGACAGTCGCCTTCTACTAATGTCCAAGGGGCTGGCCCGGTGCTGGTGTAAACGAGCATTTCTTCGGCAAGGGCGACATATTTATCGTAATTTTTGTGTTGCTGCCAGTCTTCTGGGCGCACCCGCCAGGATTGCAAGGAGTCGGAAGCGTATTTTTTCAGCCGCTGTTTCAATTCCTTTTCGCTTAGATGAATCCAAAATTTGGCGATCGCAACTCCATCATCCACCATCTGGTGTTCAAACGCATTGATGTGCTGCATCACCATCGGCACTTGCGTTTCCTTTACCCGTTCAAACAGGCGGTCTTCTAAGACGTGGATATACCAGCTGTGATAGAAAAACCCGATGCTGCCACGGGCTGGTAGTTGCTGCCAAAATCGCCACAAGAATGGGTATTTTTGCTCTTCCTCGCTAGGCGGCCAAATTGGGTGGACTGCAAACCCACGCGGGTCCATGTATCCCACCATTTTCTTGACTAAAGCACCTTTGCCCGCCGCTGCCCAGCCTTCCAGCACGACAATTACGGGCAATTTTTTTTCCCAGCAGGCTTTTTGGAGCGATCGCAGAGTCCGCATCAAGGTTTCAATCTGCGATTTGTAGGCCGCTTTATCAAGGCAAAGATCTAGATCGAGGGTATCCAGCATAGGGCTAGGGGCTAGGGGCTAGGGGCTAGGGGCTAGGGGAAGAGGAGAAGAGGAGGCGATCGCTCATCTCCAGTCGCGTAAGTTCTAATTATATAAACCACAAAGTTGGCTATAAGTAATGAGTAGAAACTTGGAAATTTGCTTCTCAGTGATAATACTGGGCAAACCTACAGACTTCCTTAAGATTACTTGACAAATCAACTTTTTTCTTAAATCTTTCTGAAGCGTCGCCAGAGTAATATCCTAATGGATTGTTCGAGTCAAAGCTTGGATTGCAAAGCCAATGGCTCTAGCTGCAAAAGTATTTCTAAGAACTGTTAACCCTATCTTGAGAGAGATTTTTTAACTCATAAAACACTAGGAACGGGAGTTGTCACAATATGGAACGTAGCTTCTTACTCAGGCTTTATGAAATGGGAGAAAGAGATTTTACCGGGGTTGACCTGCGGGGCGCAGACCTGAGTGGTATCACCTTGATCGACGTAAACTTATCGGGAGCGAACCTCACAGGAGCCAACCTCAGCAGAGCTTTTCTGACAAAATCAAACTTGAGTGGGGCTTTTCTGAACTGGGCGAATCTGACTTTTGTCAAAATCAGCGAAGGTTATATGGCAGATGCAGACTTCACCAAAGCAGACATGAGCGGTGCCTTCATGGTGAAGTCTAACTTAAGTAGAGCCAAACTGAGTGGGGCTAATCTTACTGGAGTCAATCTCAGAGGATCTGACCTAGAGAAAGCCAATTTATGCGGAGCAAATTTAGAAAATATCAATCTGCGGGGGGCTAACCTCATGGGAGCCAACCTCAACTGGGCTAAACTGTCTGGTGCTAGACTAAGCGGGGCAACACTCACAGGAGCCTTTTTAAACGGTGTCAACCTCACAGGAGCGTTTCTGAATGGTGTTGACCTGAGTGGAGCCGATCTGAATGGAGCGAATCTGGGCGAGGCAAAGTTGTGTGGGGCGAAACTACAAGCAGCTAACTTGACGGCAACTAATTTATCTCAAGCTAAATTAGTTGGAGTAAGCTTGAGTGGCGCAGATTTGACAGGCGCAGACTTAACGAACGCTTCTCTTTACAAAGCTAAACTCAATTGGACGAACCTGAGTAAAGCAGATTTGAGCAAAGCAGACCTGAAGGGGGCGAACTTGCTGGGAGCCAAAATTGATGGAGCCCAATTCACAGATGTCACGATGTTTGATTCGACTAGACGATATCTGTGTACGATCGCAACAGGAACGACAGTGTGGTCTGGCAGAGAAACTAAAGCCACCCTAACCTGTTCCCCAAATCTAGCCAGACAGGCTATTTTGAGCTAAATCCTAACAAGGTATCGAATGTGTCGGAAGCTAAATCCACAATTTTAGTCACAGGGGGAGCCGGTTACATCGGTACCCATGCGGTGCTGGCGCTCAAACGTGCTGGCTATGAGGTAATTGTTCTGGACAACCTGGTGTATGGACACCGGGAGTTGGTGGAAGATGTCCTTCAGGTAAAACTGATTGTCGGTGATACGAACGATCGGCCCCTGCTTGACGATCTGTTTGCTACCCACAATATTGCAGCAGTCATGCACTTTGCCGCCTATATCGCTGTAGGCGAATCGGTTGTAGAGCCGGGGAAATATTACCGCAACAATGTAACTGGCACTTTAACTCTCCTAGAGGCTATGGTGGCAGCGTCTGTGAAAAAATTCGTTTTTTCCTCGACTTGTGCTGTATATGGGGAACCGCAGAAGGTTCCCATTCCGGAAGACCATCCTTTCAATCCCATGAGTCCCTATGCCAGCAGTAAGTTAATGGTAGAGCGAATTTTGGCGGATTTTGATGTGGCTTACGGTTTGAAGTCCGTTATTTTCCGTTACTTTAATGCTGCTGGTGCCGAACCGACAGGTTTGCTGGGCGAGGATCACAACCCGGAAACTCACCTGATTCCGCTGGTACTCCTAGCTGCTTTAGGTAAGCGGGAATCGATTACTATTTTGGGTACTGATTACCCAACGCCAGATGGAACTGGCGTGCGGGATTATATCCATGTTTGCGATTTGGCAGATGCCCATGTTTTGGGCGTGGAGTATCTGTTGCAAGGGAATAATAGCGAAGTATTTAATTTAGGAAATGGCAACGGATTTTCGGTCAGAGAAGTAATTGAAACGGGAAAGGCAGTGACTGGCCGCGATTTCAAGGTTGTAGAGAGCGATCGCCGTCCGGGTGATGTGCCAGTCCTAGTTGGCAGTAGCGACAAAGCTAAGAAAAATCTGGGCTGGTCTCCTCAGTACTTAGATTTGCGGGAGATTGTCATGCACGCTTGGCAATGGCATCAAAAACGCCATGAATAAAAGGAAAAACTAAAAGATAAAAAGGCAAAAGAAAGAGCAGATATTGCAAGTCTTTATACTTTTGCCTTTTTACTTTTGTTTTGCTTAGCAAGCGCCCTTCTTAGCCAAAACGACTTGTATAGTTTTTAGAATCAAAGTCATGTCATACAAAGGAGTCCAAACATTTTGGTAACGCAGGTCTAGAAGAACGATGTCTTCAAAATCCTTTACTGAGGAACGACCGTTAACCTGCCATTCACCTGTCAAACCGGGCTTAACATTTAATCGGCGCCAATGATGCTCGTTGTATTGAGCGACTTCATCAAATGTGGGTGGTCTAGTGCCAACCAAGCTCATCTCTCCTACGAGGACGTTCCAAAATTGGGGTAGTTCATCTAGGCTCGTTTTGCGTAAGAAACGCCCGACTCTAGTGACACGCGGATCGTTTTCGTTCTTAAAGATTAGTCCTTTAGCTTCGTTCTTAATTTGGGATTTGAGGGCGTCGGCATTTGTGACCATCGATCGAAACTTGCGAATTTTAAAGCGTTGGCCCCGGAGTCCGCAGCGATCTTGGCTGTAAAGTATGGGGCCGGGATTATCAAGTTTGATTGCGATCGCGATCGGTACAAAAACGACTGCCAGAATCAGTAACCCTACTATACTGCCCACTATGTCCAGCAAACGCTTAAGTGTTGAGCTAGTCGAAGGGTGATGCACCGAAAAGGATAGAGACTTGGATCTTGTTGAAGGAGCAACTGTTGGCGATAGTCCTGGATACGTCATCATAACGGACACCTCAATAACACAACCGTAAAACTACTTAGATTTGATTCAAATCATATAGTCCCCATTCCAGAAGCGGTACTGTTGTGAGCCTTAGTTTGCTAAATCTTCATCGATTAGGGCGATCCCGACAGGTTATGTAAAGTTACGGTGAAGTTTTTGCGGAAAATATGGAACTCTACGTAGGGAGGGAGGTAGATTGCCTGAGTACATCCACGGACTTATGTATAGCTAGGGACTAGGGACTAGGGACTAGGGTTTCAGGAATTAAAAACTTCTCAATTCCTGAAACCCTTGATTCTAGACCCTTCTTTCCCTAGCCCCTAGCTATATCTATTTGAGTGCAATTCTATCTAACTTAAGACGTATTGCATAATTTTCGATCGTCTGATGCTTTTAAATAAAAATTAAGATTTTGCCATAGGCGAGCGATCGGCTACACTGAATCTCGTCCGCCTATGGCTTTCTCATACATCGGTGAAATCCAATTTATTGGGAATTTGTCTGCTGCCAAACTTGTCGTAATTCATCCAAAGTGTAGACTGTTTCCAGTCTTTCTAGGATTGCTGCTAATAAATTTGCATCGTCTAATGAAGAAATTTCTGGCAATAAACTCAACCCTGACAAACCAAATTTCAGCTTTAAACCTAGTTCAATGCCTTTTAGAAGTCCCTCCTGTCTACCCTCCTGTCTACCTTCCTGTCTACCTTCCTGTCTACCTTCTTCTCTACCTTCTTCTCTACCCTTCTCTATACCAATTCTCTCTACACTCGATATGTATGGCATCCGTCTTTCCTCCTGATACTGACTCAATTCTTGCCAAAACTCTTGTTCTAACTCTTGGGGTAGAGTCATCATCCAGTCCACGAACAGAAATAAATTAATTACATCTTCCCGCTCAAACTGGAGTTGGTAAAGTCGTTTAATCAGCGCCAGCTTCCATTCTTTCCGTTTTCCCCTGTTTTCACGGGTTTCGAGCGCTTTTAGATGCGCCATTACTACTGTAGCAAAAGGATTGCTGCTTGATTCTAAGGCTGTCCACTGCTCGGAGTAGTCTAGCAACTTGACTATGGGAAAACTGAATCCTAGATGAAATGGCTACTCAGCGTTGGGTTTCGCTCTAGCTCAACCCAACCTACAAAGAAATGGCTACAAAGAAATTGCGAAGATACCACGCCCGTAGCTATATGAATTTGACGATCGCAGAAAAGAAGGCCATAAACATGACAAGGATAGGCTTTTTTCGCTATCCTGTCATTATTTTGTCGGCTGTAGCGAGCGGCTGTCTGGTTGTCAGTTGCGGCGAGAGAAAAGTTACCCAGTGTAATAAGATCAACCAGATCATTAATCAAGCTGACGCTGTTACTAAAAGTGCTAAGACAGGTAAACCGTCAGCGCTGATTAAGGCAGCAGTTGAACTTGACAAAGTGGCAAAAATACTGAAAGATGTGGAAGTTGAGGATAAGAAGCTGCAAAGTTTGCGATCGAGTTTTCTGATGATGTATGGAGATATCAGCAAATCATTCCGAAACATGGCTGTTTCTATCCAAAGACAAGATGCTCAGGGTATAAAGTTTGCTCTGATATTTTTGAGACAAGTTAGAATGAAAGATACGGCGTTAGTTAAAGAGATCAATAGTTATTGCGATGGGAAGTAGCCCGCCTGGGGTTCAAACCCCAGGCTGATAGCGAAAGTCCACTTAAGTGGACTGAAGAAATAGAAACCGGGTTTCTATTCTGTCGTCTCAGAAACCGGGTTTCTAGAGTAGTTGATTATCACATAGCCCGCCTGGGGTTCAAACCCCAGGCTGATAGCGAAAGTCCACTTAAGTGGACTGAAGATTTTTCCAAGTCTAATCTCAGAAGTAGCCCGCCTGGGGTTCAAACCCCAGGCTCATAGCGAAAGTCCACTTAAGTGGACTGAAGAAATAGAAACCGGGTTTCTATTCTGTCGTCTCAGAAACCCGGTAACTCCTGCGAAATCGGGTTTCTATTCCTTCGTGGCGAAGTTTTTCGATGATAAGCCAAATATATGTTGTTACAAAAACTGCAACTAGGACGCGATCGCATGACAAAAATGCCATCTTAGAAACCAAAGCCTGTGAATTTTACTAATTTGGCAACGATATGAAGCTTGTTTATGTTTTACCCGCAACCTTACTTCTCTCTGGTACAGTGGGGACAATTGCCGTACCTTCGCCGCAATCTCCCCAGCTTATAGCGCAAAGGACTAGAATGGATTCTCCCACACCCCAAAACGAACGCGATCGATCGACTGGCGGCTTGTTCGTCCAATCCAAAGACGGACGCCAGCAAGTGTTTCCCCTCAAACATACGGAAGTCAAAGCGAAAGTCAGCGGTAATTTGTCGCGGGTGGAGGTGACGCAGACTTTTGAAAATCCGTATACTGAACCTTTGGAGGCGGTTTATGTATTTCCACTACCCGATGAAGCGGCGGTGGATGATATGGAGATTAAGATAGGCGATCGCATTATCAAAGGCAATATCAAAAAACGGGAAGAAGCGCAGGAAATATACGATCGGGCCAGACTCGAAGGACGCACCGCCGGACTCCTAGAACAAGAACGCGATAATATCTTTACCCAATCTCTCGCTAATATTAAACCCGGCGAACAAATTAATGTCACGATTCGCTACACAGATAGTCTGAAATTTGAAGGCGGTAACTACGAATTTGTCTTTCCAATGGTAGTAGGGCCAAGATATATTCCAGGTAATCCAATCCCCCCAACCCCCCTTGATAAGGGGGGCGAAGGGGGGATAGATACCGATCGCGTTCCCGACGCCTCTCGCATCACACCACCCGTATTGCGCCCAGGAACCCGTTCGGGACACGATATTGGCGTCACAGTAGAAATAGATGCTGGTCTGCCAATTGCTGATGTTCTTTCAACTTCTCATAAAATCACTACTTCTCGCCAAAGCAATACTATCAAAGTACAATTAGCTGGCGAAGATACAATTCCCAACAAAGATTTAATTCTGCGATATCGCGTTGCTGGAAATAACACCCAAGCCACAGTTTTAACTCAATCCGACGATAAAGGCGGTCACTTCGCCGCTTATTTAATCCCTGCTTTGGAATATCGCCGCAACGAAATTGTCCCCAAAGATGTTGTCTTTTTGATGGATACTTCTGGTTCCCAACAAGGCGACCCTTTGGCAAAATCAAAAGAATTAATGCGACGCTTCATTAATGGACTGAATCCTAACGACACTTTCACTATTATTGACTTTGCCAATACCACTCAACAATTATCGCCAACGCCGTTAGCGAATACGCCGGAAAATCGCGCTAAAGCAATGGGGTATATCGATCGACTTGATGCAAGAGGCGGTACGGAATTACTCAACGGCATTCGCGCTGTTCTCAATTTTCCACCCTCGCCAGAAGGAAGATTGCGGAGTATCGTACTTTTAACTGATGGTTATATCGGCAATGAAAATGAGGTGATTGCGGAAGTTCAGCGAAATTTAAAACCGGGAAATCGTCTTTATGGTTTTGGTGTTGGCAGTTCGGTCAATCGGTTTTTGATTAATCGTTTGGCAGAAGTGGGAAGAGGTAGTTCGCAAGTGATTCGTCAGGATGAAGAGACTCAGGAAGTTGCGGAAAGATTCTTCCGTCAAATCAATAATCCAGTACTGACGAATATTCAAGTTTCTTGGCAAGGTTCTGGGGAATCACCGACTATCTATCCACTTGCAGCGCCTGACTTATTTGCCAATCAACCGTTAGTTTTGTTTGGAAAAAAGAAAGACAGCGGAAAAGGTAATCTTCGCATTACTGGTATTGCTGCTGGTGGCAAGCGATATGAGAAAACGCTGCCGGTTGATTTTAATAGTAGCGAAAATTCTGCGATCGCACAACTTTGGGGACGCGCCAGAATTAAGGATTTGATGAATCAAATGTTTGGAGTTGAAACCAAATCTGGCGTCGATGCGGTAACGGAAACTGCTTTAACTTATCGATTGTTGTCACAATATACAGCTTTTGTCGCCGTCAGCGAAGAAGTGCGGGTGAATCCCGATGGTACTCGTCAGCGCGTGCAAGTGCCGGTAGAGTTGCCCCAAGGCGTCAGCTATGATGGTATTTTCGGTAGAGAGGATGAGGTTGTCCCTGCTTCTGCGAACGCGCAATTTGCCGCACCAAGCGGTAGATTTGTCGGCATAAATCGCCCGCAAAGTGTTGCACCTTTATCCGCACCACCACCTGCGCCACGTCCTGCGCGAATTCAGCAGTCTAGCGAGGTAGCGCAAAGCACCCCCCGAATTGAGGTGATTAGCGCTGATGGACTGGATGGAAATGCGATCGCATCCATTACACAAAAGCTACAAAATGTCAATATTGCCAACAACATCAGCGGCGAAGTTGTCTTGGAGTTATCCATCAAAAATGGTCGCATCCAGCGGATTGTGTTGGATGACAAAGCTTCTACAGTGAAGGATCGAGATGTAATTGATGAGATTAAGCGATCGATCTTAACCTGGCAAGCTCCCTCATCTATTAATAGCACCATTCGCCTGCGTTTGCGAATTCTCAATTGAGCAATTTCAACAATTGAAAGGTGGGCAATGTCCACCTACTTGCTACAAATAATATCATGTCCGGTAACATTGGTTCCCTAAAAAATCGGGCTCTTATCTGCGTTCATCTGCGTTCATCTGTCTTCATCTGCGGTAAAAATTTAACCCCCGATGACAACAGACAATTTGACGATCTCACTCATGGACATGATATAACTTTACCAAACCAAAATATAAAAGGTAAAATAATATGGCATACAGTGACTTTAGTTTACCAAAAATAGTAAAAACATTTTGCTTAACTATTTCTGAAAAAGTTGATATCTTTGCCGATGCTCCCGAATTCGATAGCGGTGACTTTTTGAAAGAGACACTTCGGTACAATCTCCCGTTAGCCCTTGCGATTAATACAGAAAAATCTCGTTCAGAAATGATTATCGCCCCTATTTTGATTGAGCTAAAAAAGCGCTTACCGCAACCCATTGGTTTATTCTCAGGCGTAGATTTTACCGTTGATGCTACCCAAGGATTGAATGGAACTTGTGACTTTCTTATTACTCGTTCTCCAGAACAGCTATTCATCAAGGCACCAGTTATCACGATTGTAGAAGCAAAAAAAGAAGATATTAATTCTGGATTAGGTCAATGCGTAGCAGAAATGTTAGCCGCTAGATTATTCAACGAACGCGAAGAAAACCCGATTAACAAAATCTATGGGGCTGTCACAACTGGGGATAGATGGAAATTCCTCAAGTTAGAAGGGCAAATTATTGAAATAGATTTAGGAGAACATTTTCTCAACAATATCAATAAAATTATGGGAATTTTAGCGAATGGCATTACCGAGTCTATGATACTAAATCCGCTTCAATGACCCCCTTTATGTCGATTGGCTGTAGAGACGTTTCATGAAACGTCTCTACAATGTTTAGGCCAAAAATTAAAAAAAACGCCTGGAACGAACTCCAGACGCTATAAACCAGGGGGTGAAAAACTGAAAAATCCTAACCCTGAGCTTCGGAACCAGCCACAACTTCTAACAGTTCTTGGGTGATTGATGCCTGACGTGCTTTATTGTAGGAAAGAGAGAGCTTGTCAATCAATTCGCTAGCGTTGTCGCTGGCGTTGTTCATCGCCGTCATCCGCGCCGCCAGTTCGCTAGCCGCTGACTCTTGCAGCGATCGCAGTAATTGGTTGTTCAGGTACAATGGCAACAGAGCATCCAGAATTTGCACTGGATCTTGCTCAAAAATCATATCTTGAGGGAAGCTTTGAACTTCTGAACTGACTTTGCTGCGTTCTACCTGAAATTGTCCGCTTTTAGAGGTGAGGCGGAAGATTTCATCATCTGGGGTTTCCAAACCTTGCGTATCGAGGGGGAGCAATGTTTGAATCACTGGGCGAGAGCTGATCAGCGAAACAAACTTAGTGTAAATCAACTCAACCCGGTCTACGCCCTCTGACAGGAACAAAGACAGTATTTGGTCAGCTATCGATGAAGCTTCCGGCGCTGTGGGAATTTGTTCCAATCCAGTATATGTCGCATCAATTGGTTGGTTGCGACGTTGGAAATACTGGATGGCTTTGCGTCCTACGAGGATAAACTTATAGTCGCGACCTTCTGCTTTGAGTTCTTTGGCGCGGATTTCAGCGCGACGGATGACGTTAGTATTGTAAGCGCCACACAAACCGCGATCGCCTGTAATTACCAACAACCCTACCGATTTAACTTCCCGTTGCTTGAGCAAAGGCAGGTTTGCCTCTTCAAATTTTAAGCGGGACTGCAAACCGTAGAGAACCTGAGCCAGAGCGTCAGCAAAGGGGCGCGTGGCAGTTACCTGTTCTTGGGCGCGGCGCACCTTGGCAGCTGCTACCAAGCGCATCGCCTCTGTGATTTTTTTCGTGTTTTTGACCGACTTAATGCGATCGCGAATTATTTTTAGATTTGCCATAGTTGTGTCCGTAGTCAGTAGTCATTAGTCATTAGTCATTAGTCATTAGTCATTAGCGAAAACTAATGACTAATGACCGAATACTAAGGACAAATTACTTGGCTGTTGCCAAGAAGGTCTTCTTAGATTCAACAATTCCTTCCTTCAGCAAAGCTTCAGCTTCATCACCCAATTTCTTCTCATTGCGGATCAATTCCACGTACTTGGGTTTGCTGGTTTTCAAATAATCCCGCAGCGCCCTGGCAAAAGGAGCGACCTTATCAACAGGCAGGTCATCCAAATAGCCATTCAGCCCAGCGTACACAACTGCCACTTGCTCAGCAACTGACAGAGGAGAATTTTGCGGCTGTTTCAAGAGTTCGCGCAAGCGCTGACCCCGCGCCAACTGGTCTTGAGTTGCCTTATCCAAATCCGAGGCAAACTGTGCAAAAGCGGCCAAGTCGTCAAACTGTGCTAACTCCAGCTTCAGTTTACCAGCCACTTGTTTCATGGCCTTGGTTTGAGCGGCAGAACCTACCCGCGATACGGAGATACCGGGGTTAACTGCTGGACGCAAGCCGGAGTTGAATAAATCTGAAGTCAAGAAGATCTGACCGTCGGTAATCGAAATCACGTTTGTGGGGATGTAAGCAGAAACGTCACCCGCTTGCGTTTCGATAATTGGCAGGGCAGTCATACTGCCTTCGCCGAGTTCGTTACTCAACTTAGCTGCGCGTTCCAACAAGCGAGAGTGTAAGTAGAACACATCTCCGGGATAAGCTTCCCGTCCGGGAGGACGACGCAGCAGCAAAGACATTTGGCGATAAGCTTGCGCTTGCTTGGACAAGTCATCGTAAATGATCAGGGTGTGCTTGCCGTTGTACATGAAGTACTCAGCAATACTGGCACCGCTGTAGGGAGCCAAGAATTGGAGGGTTGCCGGGTCATTGGCATTAGCTGCGACCACGATCGAATATTCCATTGCCCCCTTTTCTTGGAGGACGTTGACCACGTTGGCGACTGTGGAAGCTTTTTGACCGATCGCAACGTAAACGCAGATGACATTCTCGCCTTTCTGGTTGATGATCGTGTCAACTGCGATCGAAGTTTTGCCTGTTTGACGATCGCCGATAATCAGTTCCCGCTGACCCCGACCGATCGGAATCATCGCGTCAATAGCGGTAATCCCGGTTTGCAGAGGTTCGTAAACCGATCGCCGTTGAATAATTCCAGGTGCTACTGATTCAATCAGGCGGGTTTCCGTTGTATGAATATCTCCCTTACCATCAAGCGGGCGACCGAGGGCATCCACCACCCGACCGATCATGGCGTCTCCCACTGGCACCTGAGCGATTTTGCCAGTAGCTTTCACCGAACTGCCTTCTTGAAGGCTGCGTCCTTCGCCCATCAGCACTGCGCCGACGTTATCTTCTTCCAAGTTCAGCGCGATGCCAATCGTGCCGTCTTCAAATTCCAGCAGTTCGCCCGCCATCACTTTGTCGAGGCCATAAATCCGGGCAATGCCGTCGCCCACTTGCAATACGGTGCCAACGTTAGAAACAGTAACTTCTGTACCGTATTCCTCAATTTGTTGGCGAATAATGTTGCTAATTTCGTCTGGTCTGATGCTGATCATGATTAGTTGTCAGTTGTCAGTTGTTAATTGTCAGTTGTTAATTGTCAGTTGTCAGTTGTCAGTTGTCTTTTACTAATGACTAATGACTAATGACTTATCCTGCACTTAGGCGCATTCCGATCCGGCGAAGTTGTCCTCGCAAACTGGCATCAAGCACCTGAGAACCTACTTTGATGATGACACCACCGATTAAATCCGGGTCAATTTTCGTCTTGAGTTCAACTTGGTGGGCACCGGAGAGCGCTTTTACCTTTTCAGTAATAGCTTGCTGCTGAGCTTCGTTGAGTTCTACCGCTGAAATTACTTCAGCTAAAGCTGTTTGCTTTATCTGCCGCAGGAGAGTTTTGAAGTGTTCGCAAATTCCTTCTAAAAAGAGGATGCGTCGCCGGTCTACCAGCAGCTTCAAAATATTCATTGTGTAGGGGTGGACTTGTTCGCCTGCCAATTGCTGCAACACAGCTTTTTTAGCTTGCGATTCCACTATTGGATTACTCAGAAACAGCCGCAGTTCTTCTGAGCTTTTGAGCAGATCGGACAAATAATTTACATCTTCGCCAATCCTGTCTGTCAAATTTTGGGATTGCGCTAGAGACATCAATGCCTCAGCATAAGGCTCCAGTACTTCAGCGCTTACTAAACTGCCTCTCAAGACCCACCTCCTACACTGGCGATGCTGCGATCGATTAATTGTTGTTGAGCCGATTCATCTAAGACAGATTTCAGCTGCGATTCGACTCGCTGCATAGCCAATGCCGCGACACGCTGGCGCAGTTCGGCGTTCGCTCGCTCTATTTCTGTATTCAAATCTTGAGCAGCTGTCTTCTTCAAATTTTCCACATCTTGCGCTGCCTGAGCCAGGATATTTTCTTTGGCTTTTTGAGCGTTTGTTTCTGCTGATGACCTAATTTGTTCTGCTTCCGCTTGCGCTTGAGCCAACTTGCGCTGTTCATCTGCCAGCGCTTCCGCTGCTTGACGTTGGCGTTGTTCTGCCTCTTTAATTGCCTCTGCTATCTTTGCGCGTCTATCTCCCAATGTTTGGGTCAAGACTTTACGCCCAAAGTAAATTAACACGCCAATTAGAATGGCAAGGTTGATTAGGTTAGCTTCAAAAATGTCGAAGTTTATTCCGAAACCACCTTTCTCAGCTGCCTCGTGAGCCTCTGCGGCTAGTAATAAGAAAGTCCCCATGATACCGATTCACATTTGTGCGGCTGAATATTCTCAAAACTTACATTTTCCACTTAATAGCCTAGTTTTATAGGCTCTAAGGGAAGCTCTCAAGCGTTAGCTCTATCTATTGACAAGCTCTGGCCCCAAGAGTTTTTCTAAAATCTGGCGACTCAAAGAATCTACTTGTTCTTCAAGCCTTTGCATTGCTTCTTGCTTTTGTCGGTCTATTTCTGACTGAGCTTCTTCCCTTTGAGCTTGAGCCTCTTTTTGAGCTTCAGCAATTTTCGTAGCGCCGATTTTCCTGGCATCATCTTGAGCTATTGCGATCAAATTTTGAGATTGCCTGCGGGCATTAGCCAGCTGTTCCTCATATTGTTTCGCCAACATCTCAGCTTTAGACAAGCGTTCGCGGGCTTGGGTTTCATTGGTGCGGATGTAATTATCGCGATCGTCTAGCACCTTGGTCAGCGGCTTGTAGAAAATCGCGTTCAACAGCACTGCCAACAGTAGAAACTGCACTGCCATTAAAGGCAACGTGGCGTCGAAGTCAAACATTTTTTACTGATTTAACAACTACTGAACTGGAGTTGGTAATTGGGTAATTGGGTAATTTCAAATTTTAGATTGTAGATTGCAGATTTAAATAAAATCTAAAATCTACAATCTAAAATCTAAAATTCCCTATTACCTAATTCAAAACTTTATTTAAACGAATGGGTTAGCAAACAGTAGCACCAGTGCAATTACCAAACCGTAGATGGTCAGGGATTCCATGAATGCCAAAGTTAACAGGAGAGTACCGCGAATTTTGCCTTCAGCTTCGGGCTGACGGGCAATACCTTCTACAGCTTGACCTGCGGCGTTACCTTGACCAATACCAGGGCCAATTGCAGCCAAACCAATTGCCAGAGCAGCAGCTATAACTGAAGCAGCAGAAACCAATGGATCCATGATGTTTTACTTCGCTTAACGACAGAACAACCGATTTTGGATGCCAGAATTTTGGATTTAAAACTAATCCAAACCTCAATTTACATCAAATGAGGACTTTCAGAAGGGGTAAGACAGAATGATTTTATTCATCCATTATCCTTCCTAATGAGAATGTTCCTCATGTTCTTCACCACCATGCCCTTCCATCGCCTCGTGAATGTAGGCGGCTGCTAAGGTGGCAAATACTAGAGCTTGAATGGCGCTAGTAAACAGACCCAAGGCCATTACTGGCAGGGGCACGAACAGAGGAACTAGCAGTACCAGTACCGCTACCACCAGCTCATCCGCCAGAATGTTTCCAAACAAACGGAAGCTCAGGGAAAGGGGCTTGGTGAAATCTTCTAGAATCGCGATCGGCAATAGAATCGGCGTCGGCTCGATATACTTCTTAAAGTATCCCAAACCGCGCTTACTAAAACCAGCGTAAAAGTAGGCCAAGGAAGTCAGTAATGCCAGGGCTACTGTCGTATTGATGTCATTAGTGGGAGCTGCTAGCTCTCCTTCTGGTAGCCTGAGAAGCTTCCAGGGAATCAAAGCCCCCGACCAGTTTGACACAAAAATAAACAAAAACAACGTGCCAATAAACGGCACCCAGGGACGGTACTCTTTCTCACCCAACTGGTTTTTTGCCAGATCTCGAATAAATTCCAGGGCGTATTCCATAAAATTTTGTATGCCGCTGGGAATTCTCTGGATGTTGCGAGTAGCCAAGAGTGACGCTACTACTAAAAGACCAATCACAAACCAGGAGGTGAGAAAAACTTGCCCATGCACTTTCAGATTGCCTAATTGCCAGTAGAAATGATGTCCTACTTCCAATGAGGCGAGAGTAACAGAATTTAAGCCATTTAAGACACTGAGCATTTTTCCATTCAGGAAGTTTTCCCGCAAATCGATCTAGGGGAGGATTCCAAGCGTATCAGACCTATTTGCGGTCAGAAAGCATGGCCGTTTGGACTGTATAGATGATGAGCGCGGCTTTGTAAGTCAGAAATCCCAAAAATATTGGGACTATCTCTAGCTGACGCCATTGAGTTGCTACTATAATCAACCCAATGAACAGGGCGAACCGAGTCTTGCTCAGACTCTGTTTTTCGCGGCCCAGTTGCTCAACATTTTTAGCCAACATTCTCAAGTAAACCACACCTGTACACGCCCCTATCAAATAATTTAGGGCAATGTTAAGGTTGTAAAAAATCCAGACAGAGATAAAAATAATCCCTGTACAGGCTAGGGTGGCGATCAGCAACTCTTTTTGCAGGGTGTGGTATTCCTGCATCGATTTGCTGGGTTTTGGTTCCAGCGGATCGGGTTGCGATACCTGCCCAGTTACGGTGGTGGGTTGTTGAGATGAGTCTGACAAGGTTATGAGACTTGCAAATCAGTCCGGCGAATTGACTTGGCTCTCTTGTGCCAAAAGCAATCATACCATGTAGAAGTAACAATACTTAAAATAGGATTAATCTGCGAGTTGGTCAGTGGTCAGTGGTCAGTGGTCAGTGGTCAGTGGTCAGTGGTCAGTGGTCAGTGGTCAGTGGTCAGTGGTCAGTGGTCAGTGGTCAGTGGTCAGTGGTCAGTGGTCAGTGGTCAGTGGTCAG
>Ga0335394_10000036_pt1 | contig 133481 bp, 119 predicted proteins | sample MAT03_FD_205741 | JGI IMG/M metagenome (GOLD analysis project Ga0335394, IMG submission 205741) | Freshwater microbial communities from Lake Fryxell liftoff mats and glacier meltwater in Antarctica - MAT-03 (spades assembly) (version 2) ... | reverse complement strand
TGCGGTGGAATGGAGACGGTCCACGAACGCTCTGCGTCACCGAGAGGCGCCACCTTGGATCGCGGCACGAAGCCTCTCCGACTCTTGCTCGCCAATAGGCGCGGCCCATCCGTCATTGGCGTGCTAATTCTAATGCGCGCTCAAGATGAGCCTATTTATCCAAGGCCAGGCGGTCAGACTCCGAAGCGCTTGGTGATCGCCAGCGAGCCTGGGTAGGCCAGCTTCCAGTTGCGCGCGCACGCTGGCCATGTCGGCGTACACGCGGTTGGGAAACTCCTTCTCGCGCAGTTCGTCCCAGACATGCTCCTGAGGGTTGAGCTCGGGCGCGTACGGCGGCAGGCGCAGCAGTCTCATGTTCTTCGGCACCACCAAGTCCTTTGCCACATGCGAACTCGCGCCGTCCACCACCATGATGATGAACTCGCGGCGATGGGCAGCGCTGACCTGAGCCAGGAACTCCGTCATCCGGGCGGTATTCATCTCGCCAGCAATCATCCAGTCCAGTTGCCCCTGCATCGGACTGACTGCGCCGTAGACATACAGGAACTCGCGTTCGTAGCCGTTGCACACCGTGGGTCGCATAGGTTTCTCAGCCCAGCATCGGCGAATACGAACCATGCGTCCGAATCGGGCCTCGTCTTGGAACATCAGGCGGACGCGTCGGCCACGGACCTCTGCGGGATCGAGGAGGGTATCCAGCACATCGGGGAGTTTTTTTTCCATTGCTCCTGCGTCAGCGGGTCGCTCTTGGGGTGTCGCGTGTCGGGCGCCACCTTGCGCCAACCGTGACGTGCCAGCAGTCGATAGACGACCGAATGCGTGACGGGGCGTCCCAGTCGTTGGGCCAAGGCCGCCCGTAGCGGCGCGACGATCAGCATGCCGCCGTCCGCCGCGGACTCCGCCCAAGGCTCGAGGAACTCGCGCTCCTCCTCGACGCTCATCGCCGCTCGCCGGCGACCACCCCATGACGGATCCAATTGCGCCGGATGCGTCAAGCGCCTTCGCACCTTGGCCTGGCATCGACCTACCGTCGCACGACCGATACCGAGCGCAGCGGCCGTCTGTTCCAGGGTTGCTCCCAGCAAGGCCGGCAGGAGCACTGCTTGAGCGCAGCGCAAGTCCTCGACAGACCTCGCCTGCGCAGCCAACCGCTTGGCGTGCTCGACAAGCTTCGCATCCGACGAACGCGGTCGTGCCATGGCAGGCTCCAGTCTTGAGCAACAGCTCAGAGCATGCCACAGATCGGCTCATCTTGAACGCTCATTGGAATAAGTGTGCAAGGACTCCCTGACTGAAGAGATCTTGCCGCCTTTGAACTGCATGAGCATGTGTTACTCCTGCCGATACTAGCGCCCGTTCTTCAGGTCTCCGGTCGAGACAACTTCAAGGGCGACACGGTCTCCTTCGGCAATGCACGAAACGACAGTCATCTTCAGTCCGTCTTGAAGTGCATTGACCATCCGTTTGTACAAGCTGCCTACCTCGTCCTTGGGGTAAAGGCCTGCAGACGGCGAGCTCTCCTTCTTGCCCGGTAACCTCCAGGTCGCGTCGTCCGCCATCGTGTCCAAGGCGCCATGGATCTCGTTCTCAGTGAAGCATTCAAAAAATTGGTGGGCGACAGCTTGGTTCGCTTCTGTTGTCATGGCATGAATCCTCTCAAGTTCTCAGCGATCGGAACGACGCCGCCGCCCGCTGTTTCGTTGACGTTGCGCGCGTGGTGGGCGTCAAGACTGTCGCCAAGTTCGTCGATCGGCCCGAGGTTCTTCAACGCGTGCGTGAGATCGGCGTCGATTACGCACAGGGATTTCTGTTGCACCGGCCCGAACCCATCGAGAACGTGTTCCGTGTTCCTGTGCCTGACTGCCCGGGCATGAAACTCCCCGCCGCGGAGCTGGTTTGCACAGGTGTTCAATAGTCGCCAGGAACTCATCCATTCGGCAAGCGTGACGACGGACGCCGGTCTTCCCAGTCCACCCACGCCACGTCGTGAGTGCCGAGGTAGGCACCGACAGCCTCGCCCAGCGTCGCGAAGAACCGCTGTTCGCCGAAGCTCGCGAACAGGCCGAAGCGTTTCAGTTTGTCCTTGACCGGGTCCTTCAGCTCGGCGAAGTGAAGTTCGATGCCTTCCGCATGCAGGGCCGTGTTGAGTTCCTCCAGCATGTCGGCGGCCGTCACGTCCACGCTCGTCACCGGCTCCGCGCCGACCACCAGCCATCGCACTGGCGTGGGCGACGCGCCAACGGCATCCATCACACGCGCCTTGAACAGCTCGGCGTTGGCGAAGAACAGGGGCGCGTCCCAGCGGAACAGCACCAGACCCGGCACGATGCGCGCCGCCGGATAGCGGGTGATGTCGTGGTATCCCTTCACGCCATCGACGCGCCCGAGCACGGCCGAGTGCGGGCGCCAGCCGTCCCAGAGAAACTCGATGATCGCGGCCGCAATCGCCAGGCCGATGCCGGGGATGGCGCCGAACAGTGCGACTCCCGCCAGGCAGCCCATGGACAACCAGAACTCCCAGCGCTGGATGCGGTAGATCCGACGCAGATCGGAGACCTCGATCAGCGCGATGGCCGACGCAATCACCACCGCGGCGAGCGTCGCGGTGGGCAAGTTTCTCAGCAGGCTGGGCGCAAAGACCAGCAACACCGCGACCGTGAGGGCGCCCACGATGCAGGCCAGCTGCGTCTTGGCACCTGCCACCTCGGCCACAGGGGTTCGCGAAGCACTGGCGCTGATGGGGAAGCCCTGGAACAGACCCGCCGCCAGATTCGCCGCGCCCAGGGCCACCATCTCCTGGTTGGCGTCCACAGCCGTGCCGGCTCGCGCGGCATAGGTTCGCGACAGGACGCTGGTGTCGGCAAACGAAACCAGCGCGACGGCCAGGCCCCCGAGCAGGATCGGCGTCAGGTCAGCCGTGGTGATCCAGGGCAGCGCGAACGCCGGCATGCCTTGCGGCAAGGAGCCGAGAACGGCCACACCCGCCTGCCCGGCCAGGTCGAAGACCGACACGACAGCCGTCGCTGCCACGACGGCCAAGAGCACGCCCGGCAAGCGCCTGCTGCGCCGGCCTGCCCAGATGATGGCGAACGTGCCGATGCCGATGGCGAGTGCGGTCGGGTTGGTCCTGCCGGCCCAGACCGCCACGGCAAACGATCGAAGGCCTTCCAGCAGGCCGTTGGCATCGACGCTGAACCCGAAGAGGCTGGGCATCTGGCTGACCAGCACGGTGAGCGCGATGCCGTTCATGTAGCCGTAGCGGATGGGCTTGGACAGCAGTTCCGTGATGAAGCCGAGCCGGGCAACGCCAGCGACGATGCACAGCACGCCCGACACCACCGCCATCATACCGGCCAGGGCCAGCGCGCGCTGTGGGCTGCCTGCAGACAAGGGCAGGACGACACCCAGGATCAACGCCACCAGCGATGAATCGGGTCCGAGCACCAGCACCCGGCTCGGGCCGAACAACGCGTAGGCCAGAAGGCCGAAGACCGTCGCGTACAGGCCGCTGATGGCCGGCAGACCCGACGCAACGGCATAGGCAATGCCCACCGGCACGAGCACGGCCGTCAACGCCAGGCCGGCGAGGACATCGCTTCGCAGCCAGGCCATCTCGTAGTGGCGCACAATGCCCAGGCCTGGCAGCCAGCGCATCCAGCCGGTGTGCGGTGTCGTCCGGCTCGGCCGGGCTTGAGGCGACCTCAGGTCGGGTGTCGATGCAGGCGGGGGCACGGGGTCCACCTTGATCGCGCGGGATAGGGCTTACAGCTCGCCCTGTGCGGAGGTGCGCAGGTGCCAGACCGCGATGAACATCGCCGCAATGACCGGGCCGAGAACGAAGCCGTTGATGCCGAAGACGGCCATCCCACCCAGCGTGGTGATCATCACGACATAGTCGGGCATGTGGGTGTCCTTCCCGACCAGGATCGGTCGCAGGACATTGTCGATCAGCCCGATCACCAGCACGCCCCAGGCGACCAGTGCCAGGCCCTGCCACACGGCCCCGGCGGCGAGGAAGTAGATTGCCACCGGCATCCACACCAAGGCCGCGCCGATGGCCGGCAACAGCGACAGGAAAGCCATCAGCACCGCCCACAACAAGGCGCCGCTGACGTCCAGGAACCAGAAGGCCAGGCCACCCAGTGCGCCCTGGATCACGGCCACCAGCAGGTTGCCCTTGACCGTGGCCCGGATCACGGTGGCGAACTGGGCAAACAGTGCGCGCTTGGATGGAGCGTCCAGCGGCAGCGCATGGCGCGCACCGCGCGCCAGCGCTTCGCCGTCACGGATCAGGAAGAACGCCAGGTAAGAGGCAATGCACAGGTTGACCAGGAAGTCGAAGGTGTTCTGGCCGATGACCAGCGCCTGGCCTGCGATGAACTGCCCGGCCTGCGACAACGCGACCGTCAGTTTGCGCTGAATGGTCGCGAAGTCGCCCAGGCCGAAGCGCCCCAGCAACGACACCAGCCAGTCGGGCAGTGCGCCAAACAGGCCCCCGAAGTAGCGCTCTGGGTCCATCTCGCCCGACCGCAGTTGTTGGTACACCTGCGCCGCCTCGCTCAGCAATGCGGCAGTGACCAGCGCAAACGGCAGCAGCACCAGGACCACGATGATCAGCAGCGTGCCCAGCGCCGCCACGGTCTTGCGACCGCGGGCCCTGACCAGCAGGTGCGCGTTCACTGGCGCGAAGACCATGGCAATGATCGCGCTCCACAGGATGGTCCCGTAGAAAGGCAACAGGATCCAGCCCAGCGCCAGCGTGACGGCGCACAGCAGAAACCAGAACACGGGTCCCTCCGGCGTTGCGCGCAGATCAGGTTCGTGGGCCTCAGGTGGCACGCCGTTCCTCAAGCCTGAAACCCATCCAGGGCCAGTACCAGAGCGCAAAGATCACCAGCAGCACGCCGGCAACCAGCGTGTTCGCCCGTTCGGTGCGTATGAAGTCGCGCGAGTCGAAGGTGTCCGTGCCGTGAGCGATCATGTTCTGTGGCGCATTCGCCGGCAGTATGAAGCCAAAGCGGACCGCGAACTGCAGCAACACGGTCATGCCAACGGCGTGGATGCCATGCGTCTGCACGGCCGACAACACGCCCCAATCGTGCGTTGCATTGCTGACGCTTGGACGCCTGGGCATAGGCTTACCGCGGCTGGGGGCGCTGCCCCTTCAGGCAAGATGATGAAACCTAGAGACAAAGATGACCATGAAGATTCTCGTCGCCGCTGATGGCAGCCCTTACACCAAGCGCATGCTCGCCTACCTTGCAGCCCATGATGAATGGCTTGGGCCGAAGCATCAATACACCGTCGTGCACAGCACGCCCAGCATCCCGCCACGTGCCAAGGCTTACTTTGACAGCGCGACTCTCAAGTCCTACTCAGAAGGCGAGTTCGACAAGGTCTTCAAGCCGCTCCGCACTTTCTTCAGCCGCCACGGAATGGACGTGACGTTTGCCGGCAAGACCGGCCCGGCCGCTGAGGTCATCTCCACCCTCGCTCAAAACGGCAAGTTCGATCTCCTGGTGATGGGCTCGCACGGCCACGGAGCGCTGGCCAGCCTTGTGATGGGTTCGGTGGCCACCAAAGTGATGGCGACATGCGCAACGCCCATTCTGATCGTCCGCTGACACTTCGCGGGCGACACGGCAAAGCGACTCAACTGGAAGGCCGCTGCCGATCGGGTTTGGCACGCGGGAATAAACTGGCCCAGCCATGACGGCCCGAAACTCTGGAGCAAGTCGATGAAGATCCTGGTGCCGGTGGATGGCTCCGAGCCTGCACTCGAAGCCGTGCGCCACGTGCTCGGCCTGTTGGGCAACGGGCTGAAGGCCAGCCTGGTGCTGGCTACGGTGCAGGAGCCCGTCTATCTGTACGAGAGGGTGCTGCCTCCCGACGCGGACGTGCTCGAACGGGTGACCGGCGCGGTGGGTGCGCGGGCGCTGGCGGATGCCGAGGCGTTGTGCAAGGCTGCCGGTGTCTCGTATGAGCGCGAGATCGTTTCGGGCGACGCCGCGCAGGCCGTTCTCGACCTCGCAGGAGCCCGCAGTTGCGACGCGATCGTCATGGGTGCACGCGGCCTCGGTGCCGTAAAGAGCGCTTTGCTCGGATCGGTGTCCCACCGTGTGCTGCAGGACGCACCGATGCCGGTCACGGTTGTGAAACATGGGCCGGGCGCGGCTGACGCCGAAGTCCGCGGGTGAGGTTTTCAGTGGGCCCCTGCGACGGCAGGCTTGCCGATCACATCCGGCGTTAGCGAAACCACCGCCTGGTAGTGCGTGAGAAAGACCTTGCCACTGAGCTTGCCAAGGAATTCGGTGCCCTGAAGGTGGTCCATCACCGGCCCTTTCACCTCCGACAGGTGCAGCGCGATGCCGGCATCGCGCAGGCGGTGCTCGATGGCTTCCAGGCTTTCCAGCGCACTGGCATCGATGTCGTTGATGGCCGAGCACTGAAGCACCACGTGGCGCAGCGCGGGCTGTGCCGCCACGGCGTCGTTGACGCGGTCTTCCAGGCTGCGTGCGTTGGCGAAATACAGGCTCTCGTCCACGCGCAGGCTCAGCAGCGCAGGGCTGACCACCACCGGATGGCGCAGCACGTTGCGGAAGTGTTCGGTGCCGGGCACCAGCCCCACCGTGGCAATGTGGGGCCGGCTGGTGCGCCACAGGTACAGCGCCAGCGACACGCCCACGCCCGCCAGCAGGCCCGTTTCCACGCCCAGCGCCAGTGTTGCCAACAGCGTGGCCACCACTGCGGCAAAGTCGGGCTTGGAGTAGGCCCAGGTGCGCTTGAGGATGCCGAAGTCCACCAGTGACAGCACCGCCACGATGATCGTGGCCGCCAGCGTGGCCTGCGGCAGGTAGTAGAGCGCCGGCGTCAGCAGCAGCGTGGCCAGCAGGATGCCCACCGCCGTGAAGACACCAGCCGCCGGTGTCTGCGCACCGGCATCGAAGTTGACGACCGACCGCGCGAAGCCGCCAGTGACCGGAAAGCCGCCCGTGAACGCCGCGCCCAGGTTGCTGGCCCCCAGCGCCACCAGTTCCTGGTTGGGTTCGATTCGCTGGCGGCGTTTGGCGGCCAGGGTCTGCCCGACCGACACCGACTCGACGAAGCCCACCACGCTGATCAGCAGCGCGGGCACGGCAAGCTCGCGCCACAGCGCGAGATCAAAGCTCGGCAGCGTCAAGGGCGGCAGGCCTTGCGGAATGGTGCCGACGATCTTCATCCCCTGGCCTTGCCAACCCAGCGCCCAGGCCAGGAGGGTCGTCACCGCAATGGCGGCCACCGGGCCGGCCTTGGTGATGACGTCGGCCGGCCTGGCCGGCAGGCCCCAGGACATCAGCAACGGCTTCAGGCCCTTGCGGACCCAGAACAGGAAGGCGGTTGCCAGCACGCCCACCGCCAGCGTCAGCAGGTGCGTGTGCGGCACCTGCCGGGCCAGCGCGACGAGCAGGGCAAGGAAACTATGGCCTTCTGCTTTTACGCCCATCAGCGTTTTCAGCTGACTGGCGGCAATCAGCAGCCCCGACGCCGAGATGAAGCCAGAGATGACCGGGTGGCTCAGGAAATTGGCGATGAAGCCCAGGCGCAGCAGGCCCATGGCCAGCAGCATGGTGCCGGACAGGAAAGCCAGCGTGATGGCCACCGGCCAGTAGGCTGCAGACCCGGGCGCCGCATGTTCACCCACGGCAGCCGCCGTCATCAGCGACACCACGGCCACCGGCCCGACGGCCAGCACGCGGCTGCTGCCGAAGAGGGCATACAGCAGCAGCGGCGCGACGCTGGCATACAGCCCCACCTCGGGCGGCAGACCGGCCAGCAGGGCATAGGCCAGGCTCTGCGGGATCAGCATGATCGTGACGATCAGCGCCGCCACGCCGTCGCCGACGAAGGTGTCGCGGTCGTAGCGGCGCGCCCAGTCCAGCACCGGCAGCGAAGGCAGCCAGCGCTGCCAACCCGCAGCCACCGCCATCAGCCCACCATCTCGGGCTGCGCCATCCATTCGCGGCCCTTGAGCATCGCGTCCCAGTACAGCGGCGGCAGGATGCGTTCCTTCAGGTACCAGGCCAGCGCAGAAGGCCGCGTGCCGTCGATCAGCCACTTCGGGAAGCTGGGTGCCAGCTTGCCGCCGTAGGTGAATTCGGCCAGCACGATCTTGCCGCGCGCCACCGTCAGCGGGCAGGACCCGTAGCCGTCGTACTGGGCCTCACCTTTGCCGGCGCTGGCGGCCAGCAGGTTGTGGGCCACCACGGGGGCTTGCTTGCGAGCCGCCGCCGCGGTCTTGGCGTTGCTGGTGTTGGTGGCGTCGCCCAACGCAAACACGTTGGCGAAGGTCTTGTGGCGCAGCGTGCCGGGATCGACGTCGATCCAGCCGGCTGCATCGGCCAGCGGGCTGACGCGGATGAAGTCAGGCGCCTGCTGCGGCGGCACCACGTGGAGCAGGTCGAAGTCGCGGGTGATTCGCTTCTTCGTGCCGTCGGCGTTGGCCTTCATGAAGGTGGCCTTCTTTGCCGGGCCGTCCACAGCGATCAGGGTCTGGCCAAAGTTCAGGCCGATGCCGTAGGCCCTGACGTATTCCATCAGCGCCGGCACGTAGTCGGCCACACCGAACAGCACGGCGCCGGCGTTGCAGAACTGGATGTCAACGGCCTCCAGCACGCCCGTGCGGCGCCAGTGGTCGGCCGACAGGTACATCGCCTTCTGCGGCGCGCCGGCGCACTTGATGGGCATGGGCGGCTGCGTGAAGATGGCCTGGCCCCGATGCAACTGCTGAACCAGCCGCCAGGTGTAGGGCGCCAGGTCGTAGCGGTAGTTGGACGTGACGCCGTTGCGGCCCAGGGTCTCGGGCAGGCCTTCTATGCCGTGCCAGTCGAGCTTCAGGCCCGGGCACACCACCAGTTGCTTGTATTTCACGACGCGGCAGCCGTCGAGGATGACCGCGTCGCGTTCGGGTTCGAACGCGGCCACGGCCGACTTGATCCAGTGCACACCGCGCGGCAGCACCGACGCCATCGTGCGGGCCGTGAAGGCCGCGTCGAAGATGCCGGCACCCACCATCGTCCAGCCCGGCTGGTAGTAGTGGATGTCGGCCGGGTCGATGATGGCGATGTCCAGCTTCGGGCTGCGTGCCAGCAGACTGGCCGCCACCGAGATGCCGGCCGCACCACCGCCGATGATCACGATGTCATGCGCTGCGTCGGCCACTTCCACCGGCGTCGTGCCGCCATTGACGATGCGCCGCACCACGCCACTGAGGTCGAAGCCGGCCTTCGCCGCACGTTCGATGATCAGCCGCAGCGACAGGCTGTCCGCCTGCGACAGCGCCCACATCGTGGTCGATCGCATCCCCGTGCGGCAGAAGGCCAGCACCGGTGCCGGCAACTCGCGCATCAGCGCGCCAAAGGCCTGCCCCTGCTCGTCGGTGACCTTGCCCGACACGGCAGGCAGGTAGCGCACTTCGAGCCCCTGGTCGCGGGCCGCGCGTTCGAGCTCGCTGAAGACGGGCTGGTCAGCGGCCTCGCCATCGGGGCGGTTGCAGATCACCGAGCGGAAGCCCGCATCCGCAATGGCGCGCATGTCCGCGGCCGCAATCTGGGGCGCGACTGAGAGTTCGACGCTGAGGGCTTTGATGTCCATGGGCTTGTCTCCGGGCAGGCCTCTTGGCGAGTCTCTGTGTCAGGGTTCTGTCAAACGGCGTTCAGCGGAATTTTGATGTAGCGCGTGCCGTTGTCCTCGGGTTCCGGCAACTGGCCGGCACGCATGTTCACCTGCACCGACGGCAGGATCAGCGTCGGCATGTCAAGCGTGGCGTCGCGGGCGTGGCGCATGGCCACGAACTCTTCTTCGCTGATGCCGTTGCGCACGTGGATGTTCTTGGCGCGTTCGTCGGCCACGGTGCTGAGGAACTGCACGTCGCGGCCACCAGGCTGGTAGTCGTGGCACATGAACAGCAGCGTGTCGGGCGGCAGGCTCAGCACCTTGTTGATCGACCGGAAGAGCGTGCGGGCGTCGCCGCCAGGAAAGTCGCAGCGGGCCGTGCCGTAGTCGGGCATGAAGAGCGTGTCACCGACGAAGGCCGCCATGGACCTTCCGGCGCCTTCACCATCGCTCACCACAAAGGTCATGCAAGCCGGCGTGTGGCCCGGGGTATGCATCGCGCGGGCCAGAAGGCCGCCGATCTTGAAGCCTTCGCCGTCGGCGAAGAGGTGGTCGAACTGGCGGCCGTCGCGCGCAAAGTCGGTGCCGGCATTGAACAGCTGGCCAAAGACCTGCTGCACCGTCTTGATGTGCTCGCCGATGCCGAGCTTGCCGCCCAGTTGCTGCTTCAGGTAGGGCGCTGCCGACAGGTGGTCGGCGTGCACATGCGTTTCCAGAATCCACTGCACGGTGGCGCCGAGTTCGCGCACCCGTGCGACCAAAAGGTCGGCGCTGGCGTGCGAGGTGCGGCCCGACTTGGGGTCGTAGTCCAGCACGCTGTCGATCAGCGCGCACTGCTTCGTGTCCTTGTCGAGCACGATGTAGCTGACGGTCCAGGTGCCGGGGTCGAAGAAGCCTTCGACCTGCAGCGAGTTTCGGGTGTTCATGAAAGCCTCGCCGTGATCAGCCACGCTTGACAGGGCAGGAGTTGATGCGCAGCAGCGAATACAACGGGCACATGCCCACGGCGCCGGTGATCAACGGAACGATGCCGATGTAGCCCCAGACCCCGACGACATGCGTGGCGGCCAGGCCGATCAGGATGAGCCCGGCGCCGACGCGCAGCGCGCGGTCCAGGGTGCCTGCGTTCTTTTGCATGAGGTGTTTCCTTCGGGTGGGTGGGGTGAAGTGACAGCAGCGGCCCCGCTGCTGTCACTTACTGCATATCAAGACGCGTGCCACCTGGCCCATCACCAGGCCGGATGTGGCAACGCGTTGATGTACAAATGGTTTTTCCAAGAACGGACGGCTGCAGCCATCCTGGGTTGGCTGCCACTCGCTTGGGTTGGCAGGACGGTATGGCAGTCAAACTGCCAAACATGGCAGAATTTCTGCAGAAATGGCAGTGGCGCGCACAATGACTCCAACGCTGCAGCCCATGACAAACACCACCACACCGGCCGCCGCGAGCGCGACTGCCACCGAACCTGGCGCACTGCGCGCTGCGCCGCAGGTGCAGGCCCTGATTTCCTTCCTGGAGCACGAGTCGCAGCCGATGATCGTGCTGGACCCCGACTACAACATCCTGGCCGCCAACACCGCCTACCAGCGCCAGTTCGGCACCGTGGACCGGCCCTACATCGGCCAAAAGTGCTTTCGCATCTCGCACCACTACGACGTGCCGTGCGACCAGGCCGGTGAGCACTGCCCGATGAAGCGAGCTTTTGAACTCAAGGGGCCCGACCGCGTGCTGCACATCCACCACACGCCACGCGGCCCGGAGCACGTGGACGTGGAGTTGCGGCCCATCCTGGACACCGGCCACCAGGTGGTGGCTTATGTCGAGCGCCTGGCCACGGTGCGCCATGCCTCGGCCCGCCCCAGTGCCGAAGGCCTGGTGGGCCGGTCACCGGCCTTCAACGCGGCCCTGTCCGCCGTGCAGCGGGTCGGCCCATCGACGCTGCCGGTGCTGTTGCTGGGTGAATCGGGAACGGGCAAGGAACTGTTCGCGCGCGCCGTGCACGAGGCGAGTGCGCGCGCCAGAGGCCCTTTTGTGGTGGTGGACTGTTCGGGCCTGACCGAGACCCTGTTCGAGAGTGAACTGTTCGGCTACGAGAAGGGCGCCTTCACGGGCGCCCACGCGCGCAAGAAGGGGTTGGTCGAGACGGCACAGGGTGGCACGCTGTTTCTGGATGAGATGGGCGATGTGCCGCTGTCGATGCAGGTGAAGTTGCTGCGGCTCATCGAGTCGCACACCTTCCGACGCGTGGGCAGTGTTGAAACCCAGCAGGCCGACTTCAGGCTCGTCGCTGCCACCCACAAGCCGCTGCAGCAGATGGTGGCGGACGGCCGCTTCCGGCAGGACCTCTACTACCGCATCAGCGCCTTCCCCGTCCACCTGCCGCCGCTGCGAGAACGCGCCACCGACATCCCGATGCTGGTGGATTCGTTCCTGCAGCGCGGCGGGAACGCCAAGCAGCGCGTCGCGGTGGAACCCGAGGCCATGGCGCGGCTGCAGGCCTACCACTGGCCCGGCAACATCCGCGAACTGCGCAATGTGCTCGACCGGGCACGGCTGTTCGCCGACGACGGCGTCATCCGCGCCGAGCACATGCCGGGAGAATTCGGCCCGGCCCCTGCATCGTCGCCAACTGGGGCAGTGGCCGGCATCGCGCCGCGAAGACACGAGCGCACGAGCGATGAAGACTTGAAGCACCGGGCCACAAGCTTCCAGGGCACCCGCCGTGAGCTGGCGACCCTGCTCGGCCTGAGCGAGCGGACCCTCTACCGGCGGCTGAAGGCGATCGGGTTGGCCTGAGCCGGGCGCAGCAGAAGTGGACTGCAGGACGCGGGCTGCAGGACGCGGGCTGCAGGAAGCGAATTACAGAACGCGCGCGAACTGCTCGATGTCTTCCGGGAACAGTTGCCCCACCTCGGCTGCCAGCACGCGGTCGTCGCGTCCGCGAACCACCGTCACCGGCAGGCCCTTTGGTTTTGGCAGGCTGCGCGCCACGGGGGTGTCAGCAGACCGGAAGGGTAGGTGTACCCGCGTTTGCTGAGGTAGGCCGCGGCGACATCAGCGGTGCACAGCCCGCAACAGCCGGTCGGCCGCAGGCACGGCATCGGTGCCGTCCAGTTCCATCGCCACCTGCGTGCACACCGCCCGGCACAAGGTGGCGACACGTTCGCTCTGCAGCTTGTAGTAGATCTGCGTGCCTTCGCGACGCTTGCCCAGGATGCCGGCGCGGTAAAGCGTCGCGAGGTGCTGGGACATATTGGGCTGGGTGGTGTCGATCTGCGCGAGCAGCTCGGACACATTGCGTTCGCCGTTGCACACGGCGCTGATGATCTTCAGGCGCACCGGCGTTGACAGCAGGCCGAAGAGTTCAGCCGCAGACTCAAAGACCAGATCTTCTTCGCTGATGTCTGCCACGTCATCTCCGCACAAGGTTGCCGAGCCATCAATATATCAGTACACGCCGATAATGAAAGACCCAGCCCTCACTTGGCTTGCTGCTCCATCAGCAGGTAGGTGTTGTAGGCGTTGATCCGGTTGGCGGCGCGGAACAGTGGCAAGCCTGCAAACCTCGACCAGTCGGCCCTGGCGTAGGCGTCCTCGAAGGGTTCCAGGTTGGCAGCAGCTTCGCCCATGCTCTTGCGAAGAAAGGCCAGGTAGTCGCGTGTCATTTCGATGTCGGGCAAGGGGTCGCGCGACACGGGGCCGTGGCCCGGCACGATGATGCTGGGGCGCAGCGCGATCAAGCCCGACAGCGCGTCGATCCAGCCGCGGCTGTCGGCCTGGCCAACGAAGGGGATGCGGCCGCGAAAAACGATGTCGCCCGCAAAGAGCACGCCCGAACGTTCGGCATAGACCACCAGGTCTTCCGGCGTGTGTGCCGGGCCGGCATGGCGGATGTGCAGCCTCTCGCCGCCGATCTCGAGCACGGTGTCGGCGTCCAGCCACCGGTCAGCCGGGACCAGTCGGGTGTGTTCGTCAATCCACGGGAACAGGTCCTCACGGCCGGCGGCAAGGCGCCGTTGCGCGGTGTCAGAGTTGAGGTACTCCTGCCCTGTGCGATGGGCAATCACGGTCGCACCCAGGTCCTTCAGCACTTGCAGGCCGTAGATGTGGTCGGCGTGGTAGTGGGTGACGATCACGTAGCGGATCGGTTGCGGCGTGACGCGCCGCACCGCGGCCACCAGTTCTTCGGCCAGCGTCGGCGAACCCAAGGCGTCGATCACGACAACGCCCTGCGTCGTGACGATGAAGGCAGCATTGGAGATGAAGTTGCGATTGATTGCCGAGCCGAGCGCGGCTTCGCCCTGCACGAACCAGGTGCCGTTGGCGACCTGCTGGGCCTGCACAGGCTCTGGCGCGGCGGTGGCCATGCTGGCCCGCAGACCGACGCAGGCGGCCACGATCCACGGCAGGCACCGAATCAACTGGCGCATGTCAGGAAACAGGCTGAACTTGCATGCACAAATATAAGTAGAGAGCGGTCATTGGGGAGGCTGTGGGCCAGTGAACACTTGAAGGCTCAGCGGGCGACGCCGCTGGCGGGGAGGCCGGAAGCCGTGCCGGGCACGGCTTGATCAAGGACCCCGGTGGGGCGTTGGTCCACCAGGCGGTCGGTCAGTGCGGCGGCGGCCCACATGGCGCACAGGGTCACCCACGACGTGGCCGTGAACACCGCCGCGCCGGACAGCCCGGCACCCACCGCGCAGCCGCCAGCGAGCATGCCGCCGAAGCCCATGCAGACCGCGCCCGCGATGTATCGGCGCATGCTTGCACCGCCCTGGAAGCCTTCGAGCTTCAGTTCACCGAACAACGCGGCGGCCAGGAAGGAGCCCAGAAACACACCGGGCACCAGGCCGAGATCGAAAGAGACCGGCTTGTCAGTGACGAAGAGCACGCGGTTGAGCACTTCGGCCGACGGACCGGTGAAGCTCAAGGCCTGGATCGGATGGGGCTCAAAGCCGATCGTCGACACCGCATAGGTCAGCCACCAGGCGCCGGCGATCGACAGGCCGACACCGATCGCGCCGGCCCAACCCCACGGCGCCACGTGCTGGCGCCGTGCCCAGACCACGGCAGCCACCAGCCACGCCGCTGCGAACGCAAAGGCGCCGCCGTGGCCGATGCCGGTGCGGGCGATCAGGTCGCGCGCGCCGCCGCCGTCGATGGTCCACCACTCAGACATCGCGATGCGCAGCGGCGAGAGCGCGCCTGTCAGCGCGGCCTGCGCCGTCACCGCAAAGATCAGTCCCGACAACAGCGAACGCAGATTGCCCTGTGCAGCCAGCACCAGCAGGCGGCTTGAACAGCCGCGCGCCAGGATCATTCCGATGCCGAAGAGCGCGCCGCCGATGGCCGCGCCCGACAGACTGCCGCGGGCTGCGATCTGGCGCGCACCGCTGGCATCGAACAGGCCCGCCCAGGCCAGCGCTTGCGTGGCGCCCACGGCGGTGGCAAAAGCGAAGAGCCACACGGTGAGCTTGCCGCCGGGCTGGTTGCGCGCGAACTCGATCACCGCCGAGCGCAAGCAGAAACGCGAGCGCTGGGCCATGAAACCGAAGGCCAGCCCGATCAGCATGGCGCCAGAGGCCAGGGTGCCGACTTCTCCGAGTGTCTCAACCACCGATTCAAGCAGCATGCGGGTCTTTGCTTCCGAGGTGCTGCGCCTGGGCCCCGCGCCGGCTCAGAACTCGATCGCTTCGGCGATCGCCTTGATGCCTGCGTTGGCGCAGGCGTCGTCGGCCTCGCCGCCGGGTGCGCCAGAGATGCCGATGCCGCCGAAGCTGCTGCCGCCGGCTTCGATGACGCGCCCACCGCCGATGGCCATGACGCCGGCTGCGGATCGGATGCCGCTCATCGACTTGCCGGCTTGCGTCTCGGCGGCCAGGTCGGTTGTCGCGATGCGGAAGCTGGCCGCCGTCCAGGCCTTGCGGGTGGCCACGTCCGGCGTGTGTGCGCCCGCAAAGCGGTCACGCAGCAGCACCTGCAGCACGCCCGCACGGTCCACCACGGCCACGGCGACCTGGTGGCCTGCCTTGCGGCAGTGCGCCAGCGCCGCCTGCGCTGCGACCAGTGCGGTCTCGGGCGTGAGCAGCTTGACGCTGTAGGTGGCGTCAGGGGCTGCCAATGCCGAGGCCCACGGGGCGAACGGGGTTGCACCGAACACGAACGTCAGCATGGCGGCGGGGATAAACTTGTTCATCGGATGTCAGGCTATTGCAATGCCCGGGTTGCCTTGCATGCCCGTCAGCGTGGGTGTGTTGATGCGCCGTGGTTTGACGCGGCCGCCCTGTGACTTGAGCCAGCTTTCGACGTGCTCCCAGACCGGTTTGACGCCCGGCATCGACCTGGCTTCTTCGGCGACGGGTGCCCAGCCGGCCACCTTGTACTTCTTGCCGGCTTCGATCGGCTGGCCCTTCAGCCGCATGTCGCTGATGCGCCCGCCCATCTTGTCGCCAGGGCTCATCGCATACGTCAAGCCGCCGACCCGAACCATGTCCCCGCCCTGCTGGTAGTACGGGTCGGGGTTGAAGAGGTTGTCGGCCACGTCTTCGAGGATGGTCTTGATGGTCTCGCCGCTTATCTCCGTGAGCGTGGCGTAGGGGTAGGTGATGGCAAGCTGGTCCATCAGCCCTTCGCGTGTGATCACGTCGCCAGGCAGCAGCGATGTGCCCCAGCGGAAGCCGGGCGAGAAGGCGATCTCGGCGCCTTGCACGTCCATCATCGCGTCGCAGATGAGCTGGTCCCAGCTGCCGTTGAAGTTGCCGCGGCGGTAGAGAAGACCTTCGGTGATGGCGAGCTTCTCGCTCAGCTTGGCTTCGTACGGCGCGCGCACCCGTGTGATCAGTGCGTCCATCTCTGCGTCGGCGCGCAACTGGTTGGCGAAGATCGGCAGCAGCCGGTAGCGGTAGTCCACCAGCTTGCCGCCCTTGACGTCGAAGTCCATCACGCCCAGGAACTTGCTGTTGCTGCCGGCGTTGGTCACCAGCGTGACGCCGCCAGCGTTTTTCACGGGCACCGCCAGCGGCACACCGTCGTGGGTGTGGCCGCCGAAGATGGCGTCGATGCCACGAACGCGGCTGGCCATTTTCAGGTCAACGTCCATGCCGTTGTGCGACAACACCACGACGAGCTGCGCGCCTTTGCCGCGCGCTTCATCGACGACTTTCTGCATGTTGTCGTCCTGGATGCCAAAGGCCCAGTCGGCCACCAGGTAGCGTGGGTTGGCGATCGGGGTGTAGGGGAAGGCCTGGCCGATGATGGCGACCGGCACGCCGTTGATCTCGCGCAGCGTGTAGGGCTTGAACACCGGGTCGCCGAAGTCGTTGGTCTTGACGTTCTGGGCCACGAAGTCGACCTTGCCCTTGAAGTCCTTCTCGATGATCTCCTTGACGCGCTCCATGCCGTAGGTGAACTCCCAATGGCCGGTCATCACATCGACGCCGAGCAGTTTGCAGGCGTCCACCATGTCCTGCGCGTCGGTCCACAACGATGTCGCGGAGCCCTGCCATGTGTCGCCGCCGTCCAGCAGCAGGGCGCCCGGACGATTTGCCTTGAGCATCTTCACGAGCGTGGCCAGGTGCGCAAAGCCGCCCACCTTGCCGTAACGGCGCGAGGCCTTCTCGAAGTCGAGGTAGGTGAAGGCGTGGGCCATCGCGGTGCCGGGCCGCACCCCGGCAGCTTTCAACAGGTGCTCGCCCACCAGGTGCGGCAACTGGCCCCGCATGCCACCCAGGCCGAGGTTGACGCTGGGCTCGCGAAAGTAGATGGGCTTGAGTTGAGCGTGGCAATCGGTCATGTGCAAGAGCGACACGTTGCCAAACGCTGGCAGGTCGTACAGACCTTTCTCCGCCGTCGCTGCATCGGCATCGGCATAGCGCCCCAGGGCCATGCCGGCGGCCGAAGCCGAGGCCATCACCTGGAGGAAGTCGCGCTTGGAAAGATTCATGGTTCAGCAATCAGCGATGCGTAGGGAAAACGAAGGTCAGTGCGTCGGTGGAACCGATGGCAAGCGCCAGACGGACGGCTACTGGTTGACCGGCGATTTCGGGTCCAGCAGCAGCGCCATCAGATGGCGCAGCTGCTGTTCGTCCAGCAGCCGGGCATGGCCGAAGCGCGGCATGTTTGAACACGCGGCGTAGGCCTTGCTGTTCCACAGCTTGCCCCAGGTGTACTGCACGATGGGCGCAGAGTCCGGGTCGGCCACGTCCTTCACGCCACGCATCTTGCCGTAGTTGTAGAGACTGGGACCGATGGTGCCAAAGCTGATTTCCTGCTTGCCGATCTGATGGCAGTTGTAGCACTGCGCGCCATTGGCGCTGGGCGCAGCGCTGCTGTCCGTCCAGGTCATGCCGCGGCCGTTCTGCGCCAGCTTTTCACCTTCGCGCCAGTCGCCGATGTACTGGCCACCGGCAGGCCAGCGGATGCTGGCCAGGGCTTCGGCTTCGACGCGCAGGGCCACGTCGTCGCTAGGCGGCTTGTCGGCCGAGCACGCGGCTTGCCCGAGGTCCTGGTTCAGGCGGTCAACCTTGGCAATGCCCTGGTCGCGGAACGATGCCTTGATCATCGCCAGCGCCTGGGCGTCCAGGTCAGCGGGCGTTGGCCGGCTGGCGCAGCCCGTGACCAGCCCTGTGGTGGCCACTGCGGCCAAGGCGGCCAAGGCGAAGAGGGTGTGTTTGCGTTGCATGGTGTGGCCTCGGTGTCTGGATCAGCGCTTCAGGGCGGGCGCGATGGACTTTGCGCCCTGGGCATTGACGCCCATGTACACGCCCAGCGCGATCGTCACGTCAGAGGCGAATCCGGGGTAGGGGAAACGTTGCTGCCGATAGCAGTCGTTCAGCCGCCGCTGCATGCTCCACATCTCGCCGCTCGACACGCGATAGGCCGGCCAGGCGGCGAAGCCGATGCCATCGCCGGGGTTCTTGGTCAGGTCCGGAAGGTCTTGCAGGCGGATGCGCTTGCCCGCCTCGCCATGGCAACTGGCGCACGAGAAGTCCATCGGCCCGCCGCGGAAGAAGAACGCGCGCTTGCCCAATTCAAAGAAGCGCTTCTCTTCGGCATGCGCTTGCGGCAACGCCAACTTCTGCCCGCGCGATTCGGCGGAAATCCAGGCTGCCAGCGCCGCCAGGGTCGCTTGTTCGCCCTTGTCGAAGCCCGTCTTGGCAATCTCTGCGGCGTCGAAGCCCTGCAAGGTTTCCATGCAGGTGAGCAAGCGGGATTCCAGGTCCTGCACCCGCTGCGTGTCGGCAAACCAGCGTGGCATCTGCACCCACGCACCTTTCACCACGCCGGGGCCCAGGCCCAGGTCGCAGCGCTGCAGCGTGGCCTTCTTCGGGCCGCGGGCCGTCTTCCAGAGATCTTCGCCTTTGGCTTCAAAGAGCTCGGCCGGATTGCCGTCTTCGAGCATCCTGCGGTATTCGGCAATTCCGTCTGCGGCGGACTTCTGCTGCGCCGGCGCACCGACAGAGACCGCCAGTGCGAGGGCGGTGACGATCCAGCTGAATGGCTTCATGTCTCGACTTTCCTAAGGCTCGCGTTCAGGAGACCGTGGCTTCATCGGTCCGCGTGTCACCCTTGTTGTCCTTCCAGGTGACCGCGACCTTGTCGCCAAGCTTTGCGCCGCGGACGCTGAACTGCAGGAAGGGGTTCTTCGACACCGAAGCGCCCCACTCGGCCGTCAACACGCTCTTGCCATTGAGCTTGGCGCTTACCTCCTGGATGTACCAGGCGGGAATGGCCTTGCCGGCCGCGTCCTTGCGCAAGCCGGTCTCCATTTCGTGACTCATCAGGACGCGGACGGTGGCCTTGTCGCCAGCCACTTGGGCGCGGATGCGCATCGGGTCTGCCATGGTGATTCTCCAGGTGCTCTTGGGTTTGGGAATGGGGTCTGCAGGGGGGGGGGCGATCAGCCGCCGCAGCCACCGAGGGTGACCTTGACTTCTTTCTGGGCAAACAGCACCTTGCCGTCGGCCATCAAGGCCACGGCATAGACGTTGGACGACTGGCCCATCTTCACGCGGGTGGAGAAGTTCGCATCGACGGCGTCCGTCACGTCGAACATCGCCGACAGGACGCTAGGATTCTTCTCGACCAGCAGCAGCAATTTCTTCACGCCGGGCAGCGTGGTGGACACGCCGATCGGCACCACGGCGCCGTTCTCGGCAATGTCCGGCCCGGTGAGGGCGACGTCCTTGCTCTCCGTCGGCGTGCCGCCGCCCAGGCTCTTGGCGAGTTCGGCCATGGTCTTGATCTCAAATGCTGGCGCGTTGTAGGCCGCTTGGGCCCCCCGCGGCAGCAAGCCCACGCCGGCCAGCAGCGTGGCCACCTGGGCCGAATGGGAAAGCATCTTTCTGCGGTTCAACATCACTGTCTCCTTCATGCGTATGCGGTTATCAATGCGGTCTGTCGACTGATGTGGACAAGCCCATGGTCGATCCCTTGTGCGGAACTACGGCTTCTTTGCGCCCGAGGCCAGCCATTGCGCAATGGCTTTGGCGTCGGCATCGGGCAGCGACTGCACGGGCATCGGAATGACACCCCAGATGCCTTGCCCGCCGGATCTGATCTTTGCGCTGAGATACGCCTCGGCGTCGTTGCGGCCTGCGTACCTGGCTGCAATTTCCTTGAACCCGGGGCCCATGATCTTGGTGTCTGCGCCGTGACACATCGTGCAGGTGTGCTTCTGGGCCAGGGCCAACGCCGCCGCGGCCGGGCTGTCGGCCGCGGCCCGGGATACCAGGGGGGCGGCGATTGCAGGAACTGCAGCGTTGGCAGCGGACGGCCTGCTCGTGTCTGCGCCGCGCTGCGGGCCCACCGCGCGCTGCTGTTCGGCCAGGTTGCCGTGGTTGTTGCGCGCAAAGTCCGGCAGGAACGAAGCCACCTTGGGCTCGGGCACGCAGTCCTTCATGCAGGCCACTGCCTTGACGTCGGGCTTGCCGCCGGTGCCGATGCGCTGGCCGGGCCACAGGCCGTGGTCGGTGGTCATGCCGTTGCGGTTGGGCAGCAGCTTCTGCACATCGGCGATGTTGCCGTCCGACAGCGTGAAGTTGTCGGGCACCACGTTGCCCATGTTGAGGAGGTAGGCCGTGACGGCATAGACCTCTTCTGTGGATAGGGACTTCGGCTGGTTCCAGGGCATCGCGCGGTTGATGTAGTCCCACAACGTCGAGACCGTGGCCACCTTCATCAGCGTCGTGCGACCCGGGAAGCTGCTGTCGTTGAGGCGTGCGACGCGCCCGGTCTTGATGTCGTCCTGGGTCGTTCCGCCGACGAGCGGCGAGAACACTTCATTGCTTTCGCCAAAGATGCCGTGGCAGGACGCGCACTTGCCCTCCCACACCTCCTGGCCCTTGGCCACCGAGCCTGAACCCTTGGGCAGGCCCTTGAAGTCGGGCCGCACGTCGATGTCCCACGCGGCCACTTCCTTCGGTGTTGCAGCGCGGCCGACGCCGGGGTAGGTGGTCTGCGCCATCGCCACTTGGCTGCAGAGCGCGAGCAGCACGGCCACCCATGCAGCCGTCCCTGTCCTGCGACGCGTCTCAGGACAGCTGGACATTCTTCACCTCGCCGCTTTCCTGCACGAGCCACGACTGGATCGCGTTGTTGTGATAGATCGAGCGTGTGCCGCGCACCGCCCGCAGCTGTTTGTAGTTGGGTTGGACGTAGTGGGTCTCGTCGATCGCGCGGCTCTGCACGAGTGCGGGCTTGCCGTCCCAGGCCCAGTCGAGCGAAAAGCGCGTCAGGCACTTGTTCATCACCGGCTCCTGCAGGCGCGCGGACTTCCAGTTGCGGCCGCCGTCCACCGACACATCGACGCGTTTGACCTTGCCGCGGCCCGACCAGGCCAGACCGCTGATCTGGTAGAAGCCCTTGTCCAGCAGCACCTGGCCACCGGAAGGCGTGGTGACCACGCTCTTGCATTCCTGGGTGCTGGTGTACTGGCGGTGCAGGCCACCGGGCTGAAGGTCGATGTAGTGGATGGCTTCATCCTTGCTGCCGTAGGGTTGGTCACCGACTTCGATGCGCCGCAGGTACTTGACCCAGCTCACGCCCTGGACCCCGGGCACCACCAAGCGCAGCGGGTAGCCCTGCTCTGGGCGCAGCATCTCGCCGTTCTGGCCGTAGGCGACGATCACTTCGCCGCTTTCGATCAGTTCCATCGGCACCGTGCGTGTCATGCTGGAACCGTCTGCGCCCTCGGCCAACACGTAGCGTCCGCGCTTGGTGTCCACGCCGGCCATGTCGAGCAGGATCTTCAGCGGCACGCCGGTGAATTCGCTGCAGCTCAGCATCCCGTGGCTGTACTGGCAGGTGGGCACGGCGACGTTGCCCCATTCCATCCCGGTGTTGGCGCCACATTCGATGAAGTGGAAGCGGCTCACGGATGGCAGCCGCATGATCTCGTCCACGGTGAAGACCAGCGGCTGCTTCAGCATCTTCTCGTCCGAGCCGTTGACCATCAGCCGGTGCTTGGACGGGTCGATGTCCCACCAGCCCTGGTGGTGGCGCTCGAAGTGCAGGCCACTGGGCGTGACGATGCCGAACAGCGACTGCAGCGGCGCGAACGACACCGAGGACTGTGTGGTCTGGGTGAGCCCTGGGCTGTTGCGCCGCTGCACGTTGGCTTCGAACCTTGAAGGCCTGCCGTAGCCGTCAGTGACAACCGGCTGGCCCAGGCCCTTGCTGTGGGCGGGGAGTTCGAGGATGTTCGCGTCGCCACCACTCGCAGGCACCGGGTTGGCCTGTGCCAGAGCCACCGGCGCTGCGGCGCCGGCCAACGCCGCCGCAAAGGCGCCTCGCACAAAGTCGCGCCGGCCTGCCTTGGCTTCGTTGAAGACGGTGCGCACCCCTTCGGCGCTGATGAAGTTTTCAGGCGCCTTGAGCAGGCGGCCCGAACGATGCGGTTGAGAACTCACGGTGGCTCCTGGTTCGAGGGCCTCAGATCAGACTTGTCGCGCTGGCTCACGCAGGCGTGTCGGTATCCGGGTCGGCATCTGGGTGGGCGGGGTCTGCTTGTGTATTGACATATGCAAGTTGACGGATATTAGTCTTGCCGAATGCATGCGTGCTTAGGGCTTACCCTCGAAGCGCTGCTGCGGAGAGGCCAGCCCTGCTTCACCGGCAGGCCATAGACTATCAACAATATACAATGTAGTGAACTATAGTATGATCGATCGATGATGCATACAAATTTGTCTTCCGCTGCTTTGCGCCGCGCAGCACCGCTGGGCGGGCGCCATGCCAGCGCGGTCGCACTGACGGCTCCAGTTGACTTCCAGGCGCGGGCGGTCGAGGCTGCCGACCTGCTCAAGGCGCTGGCCAATCCAGCCCGCCTGCTGCTGTTGTGCCAGCTGGTGGGCGGTGAGCGAAGCGTCGCCGAGCTCGGCGTACTCGCAGGCATCGAACAGCCCTCGCTGTCGCAGCAGTTGGGGGTGCTGCGCGGTGAGCGCCTGGTCGCCACGCGGCGAGAGGGCAAGAGCATCTTCTACCGCATCGCCTCACCGTCGGCCTTGACGGTGCTGGAGACCCTCTACGGCTTGTTCTGTGAAGCGCAGGCGCCCGTGACAGGCCGCAAAAAGCCCGTGCCCGTGCCCGTGCCCGTCGGCCGGGCGGCGCGGCGCCGCAAGGAGATCGAATGAACATCGACTGGACCCACTTCTCGCCCTGGGCTTCGCTCGCCGGTGGCGCGGTGATCGGCCTGGCCACGGCGCTCTACCTGCTGGCAAATGGCCGCATTGCCGGGATTGCCGGGATCCTGGCCAGCCCGCTGCGCGCGCTGATGGCCGGAACCACCCTCGGGCCTGATGTCAACCGCCTGCTGTTCATTCTGGGCTTGCTGCTGGCGCCCTGGGCCTGGCGCCTGGTGGCGCCGTTGCCGGTCGCGGTCGTCGATGTCGGCACGGGGTCGCTGCTGGTTGCCGGCCTGCTGGTGGGGGTTGGCGTGCGCATGGGCAACGGTTGCACCAGTGGTCACGGCGTCTGCGGGTTGAGCCGTTTTTCGGGCCGGTCTCTGGCCAATGTGCTGGCCTTCATGGGGGCGGGTTTCGTCACCGTGTTTGTGCTCAGGCACGTCCTTTGAGGAATCTCATGAGCAACGTCTTCGGTTTTGTCAGCGGACTCATCTTCGGCATCGGGCTCATCCTGGCGGGCATGACCCAACCCTTGAAGGTCAAGGGATTCCTCGACCTTGCCGGGGCTTGGGATCCGAGCCTGGCTCTCGTGATGGGGGGTGCCATCGCCCTGGGCGTGGTGGCCTTCGCCATGGCCCGGCGCCGCGAGCGGTCCTGGACCGGGGCGCCGATGGAGATTCCGACCAACCGCACCATCGACAGGCGTCTGGTCACCGGTGGCGTGCTGTTCGGCACGGGCTGGGGCATTGCCGGCTTCTGCCCCGGGCCGGCCCTGGTGGCGCTGGGCAGCGGCATGGGTTCGGCGGCGATCTTCGTCGCGGCCATGCTCGGCGGCATGGTGGTTCACGACAAGTTGCTGGCACCCCGGGTCAGCGGGCGGGCTTGATGGCGCTGATCTTTCGACAACTCTTCGACGCGCCGTCCTCCACCTACACTTACTTGTTGGGCGATGGCGGCGAAGCCGTGCTCATCGATCCGGTCTTCGAGAACGCAGCGCGCGACGTCGCCCTGTCGCGTGAATTGGGTTTGCGGCTGGTGGCCACGCTGGACACCCACGTCCATGCCGACCACGTCACCGGCGCCTGGTTGTTGAAACAGCGCTGCGGCAGCCGCATCCTGCTGTCCGAGGCGGCCCACGCGACCCATGTGGACCAGCCGCTGCGCCATGGCGATCGGGTTTTGTTCGGCGGGCGCCACCTGGAGGCCAGGGCGACACCGGGCCACACCAGCGGTTGCATGACGTATGTGCTGGACGACCATGGCATGGCCTTCACCGGCGACAGCCTGTTGATTCGCGGCTGTGGTCGCACCGACTTTCAGCAGGGCAGTCCGACGCTGCTGTACCGATCGGTTCAGGGCCAGATCCTGTCGCTGCCCGAAAACTGCCTGCTGTATCCCGCGCACGACTACCGCGGCATCACCGTCACCAGCGTCAGCGAAGAAAAACGCTTCAATCCCCGGCTGGGCGGTGATGTTGACGAAGGCGACTTCACCGGCTACATGAACCACCTGGGTTTGCCGCACCCAAAACTGATGGACATCGCGGTGCCGGCCAACCTGCGCTGCGGCCAGCCCGACAGCAACGCCCTGCCACCGGACGAACCTGCCTGGGCGCCGCTGACCTTCACCTTCAGCGGGGTCTGGGAGATCGAGCCGCTCAACCTGCTGGACCGTGCCGGGCGTGTGCAGATCATCGATGTGCGCGAGCCGCACGAGTTCACCGACGTGCTCGGGCACATTCGCGGCGCCCGCCTGCTGCCCTTGTCTCAGTTGCTGGGGCGCGTGGGCGAGATCGACAAGAACAGCCCCGTGGTGGCCGTCTGCCGTTCGGGTGCGCGTTCGGCGCAAGCCACGGTGCTGCTCAAGAAGGCCGGCTTCGCCGACGTGGCGAATCTGGCGGGTGGCATGCTGCGCTGGCAGGCTGAATCGCTGCCGGTTGACAACGGGGTGTGAGGCGCATTCACACGCTCACACGTTGACGACCCGGTCTTCCTTGAGAGCCAGCGCGCCACTGCCCACCAGGTCTTGCACAGTGCGCCGGCCAAAGGCCACCAGGCTGCCTTCGGGCCGGCCCAGGCGCAGCCAGACCGCGTTGAACAAGGAGGCTTCTTCAAACCAGCGCTCCAGTGCGTCCCAGGTTTGGCTCTGCACTTCCAGCAGGTGGTACTTCATCAGCGCACGCACGGCATGGCGGGCGTGGCGGTCGGGGTCGGCGACGAAGCCGGCCAGGCGCTTGCGTGCACGCTGCAGCGCACCGGCCAGGTCGGTGAACGGTGCGCCATGGCCGGGAATGGCGCAGCGCGCGCCCAGTGATTCGATCAGGTCCAGCGAGCGCGCCACGTCGTCAAAGGCCTGCTCACCGTCAAGCTCGGGGAAGACGACGCCGAAGCCGTTTTCCCACAGCGCGTCGGCGCAGATCACGATGCCTGCCACGTCTTCAAAGAGGATGATCGAGTGCGGGTCGTGCCCCGGCGCGGCCAGCGCCTGCCAGTGGCGTCCGCCCACTGCCAGCGCTTGACCGGGCGCCAGGCGGCCGTCGGGCACATAACGTTCGCACACCTGGCCGGTGGCGCGGTAGCTTAGCTTGTCTTCGTCCCAGGCCCGTGCGGCAGGGTATTCGCCGGGCGGGATGTCGATGCGGCAGCCAAAGGCGCGCTGCACCGCCGCGTTGCCACCGCAATGGTCCGAGTGCAGATGGGTGTTGGCAATCTGCCGCAACGGCTGGCCCGCCAGCGCTTGCTGCAGCAGCGCCACGGTCTGCGCGCCGTGCAGCGTGTGGCTGCTGTCCACCAGCACCGCGCCTTCGCCCGCGCTGCCGTGCAGCAGCACGTTGTTGGACGACAGCCAGCCGCGTTCGAAGACGCTCAGGCCATTCAAGACAGGGGAGTGGTTGATCATGGACCGGCCATTCTTGCCGATCGGGTCGGGGCAGCAGGTGGGCTCGACTCTGCCGTGCTAACGCGCTGTGACGCGAGCTACCATTCGGTATCGGGGCGCAGACCCTCGGGGCACCCTTGAACCTCACCACCCACTTTCCACATCCGCCGCCACTTCCTGCAGCTTCGGGCCCGGGGCTGCGGAGTGCAGCCGCTGCCGCGGCCGTTCTGGGGGCGCTGGGCATGGCCCCGTGGCTGCCGGCGCAGGCGTCAGAAGCACAAGCCGTGCTGACCTTGCTGGAAGGCGACGCCACCGTGGTGATCGGCCCGCGGGCTTACGCTGCGGCACCGGGTGCCCGCCTTCCCGCCGGTGCGATGGTGGAGACCGACGCCAAGACCAGCTTGCTGCGCCTGGAATGGCCCAGCGGCGCCGTGCTGGACCTGGGGCCCGCCACGCGCGTGATGCTGCGGCTGCCGCAGGTCTATCTGCTGCAGGGTTGGGCCAAGCAGAGCCAGGCGACGGTGGCGCCGGGGCAGCTCAGCAGCGCCTTCGACGTGCAGGCCTTCAAGGGCGTGCTGGTCAGCCAGGTGGATGGCAACACGACGGTGCTGTTTGCCGAGAGTGGCGACAAACAAGTCAACGTCCGCCGCAGCGGCAAGCCGCTCACCTTGCAAGCCAGCCAAGCGGCTTTGTTCGGCGCCGACGGCGTCGCGCAAACCCTGCCGCGGCCGCCAGCCGCCTGGCTGCAGAACATTCCGCGCGCCTTCCGCGACACCTTGCCGCCCAGGGCTGGGCAATTCAAGGGCCCGCCGCCGGTCTTGAAGCCGCGCGCGGTGCTCAGCTACGCGGCGCTCCAGCCCTGGCTCACGGCCGAAGCGCCGGTGCGACGCGATTTTCCGGCCCGCTTCGCAGACCTGCTGCAAGACCCTGAATTCCGCCGCGGCGTGATTGCGCATCTGGGCCAACATCCAGAGTGGGAAGCCACGCTGAACCCGCCTGGCAGGCTCAAGGCCAAGCCCAAGCCCAAGCCCGCCGCCATTGTTTCCACCGACCCGGAGGCTCCCCGATGAAGCTGCTGCTCAAGTTCAACCTCATCTTCATCCTTGTCATGGCGCTGGGCGTGGCGGTCAGCGGCTTCATCAGCCGCAACCTGCTGCAGAGCCAGGCGCAGCAAGAGGTGCTGTCCATCGGCCGCCTGCTGATGGAGCAGGCCACTGCGGTGCGCGGCTACACCTCGAGCCAGATCACCAAGCTGCTGGAAACGCAGATGAAGTACGAATTCCTGCCGCAGTCGGTGCCCAGCTATTCGGCCACCGAGGTGCTTGCCACATTGCATAAGAAATACCCCGACTATGCCTACAAGGAAGCCACGCTCAACCCCACCAACCCGCGTGACCGGGCGACGGGCTGGGAGGTGGACATCGTCAACAGCTTTCGCAACGACGCCGAACTGAAGGAACTGGTGGGCCAGCGCGACACGCCCACCGGACGCTCGCTGTACATCTCGCGCCCGCTGCGCATCACCAACCCGGCGTGCCTGATGTGCCACAGCAGCGTGGAAGCGGCTCCCAAGACGATGGTTGACAAGTACGGCCCTGCCAACGGCTTTGGCTGGCAACTGAACGAGGTCGTCGGCGCGCAAGTGGTGTCGGTGCCGATGACGCTGCCACTGCAGCGCGCGGAAGAGAACTTGCGCCTCTTTGTCGGTTCGCTCGTGGCGGTGTTCCTGGTCGTGGGCCTGGTGCTCAACCTGATGATCTGGTTTGTGGTGGTGCGGCCGGTGACGCAGCTGGCCGCGCTGGCCGACCGTGTCAGCCAAGGTGAGCTGGACGCGCCCGACTTCATCGTCCGCAGCAAGGACGAGATCGGCGCCCTGGCCGAATCCTTCGCGCGCATGAAAGCCAGTGTGGTGCAGGCGATGAAGATGCTCGACAATTGAGCGCCAGCCCCGTACACCCGTGAACCACCCAGAGCGTCTCGGCAAGTACCAGATCACCGGCGTGCTCGGCGAGGGCGCGATGGGTGTGGTTTACCGCGGCTTCGACCCCGACATCCGGCGCGTCGTGGCGCTCAAGACCATCCGCAAGGCGCAAGGTGAAGGCGCGCAGGCCACGGCGCAGAGTGCGGCGCGCTTTCGCAATGAAGCGCAGGCCGCGGGGCGCCTGCTGCACCCGGGCATCGTGGGCGTCTATGACTTCGGCGACGACGGCCGGGTGGCCTACATCGCGATGGAATTCGTCGAAGGCCACACGCTGTCGCAATACCTTGCGCAGAAGGTCAGGTTTACCGAGGCCGACGTCGCCAGCCTGGCCACGCAGCTGCTGGAAGCGCTGTCGCATGCGCATGAACACGGGGTCTGGCACCGCGACATCAAACCGTCCAACGTCATCATGACGAAGACTGGGCGCATCAAGATCGCGGACTTCGGCATCGCGCGCACCGACACCACGGGCCTGACCATGGCCAACAGCGTGCTGGGCACGCCGATGTACATGGCGCCCGAACAGTTCATGGGCCGGCCCATCGACCACCGGGTGGATGTGTACAGCGCCGGCGTCGTGTTCTACCAGCTGCTGGCCGGCCGCGCGCCCTTCATCGGCCCTCATGAAGCGCTGATGTACAAGGTGGTCAACGAAGTGCCCGCGCCGCCGTCCACGCTGGAAGGCGCACCCCACGGCAGCCGCTTTGATGCCGTGGTGGCTGCTGCGCTGGCCAAGGACCCGCGCGACCGGCATGCCAACGCCAGCGCCTTCCGCGACGCGGTGGCTGCAGCGCTGGGCCAGCCGGTGCCGCCGGCGGTGGCGCGTGAAGCCGTTTTTGCAATGCCGATGCCTTCGGACTACGCGCCCACCGAACGCATCGTCAGCACCCAGCCCACCGACAGTGCGCCGCCCACGTTCTGGGACCCCGCCGTGCTTGCCAAGGTGGAATTGGCACTGGCCAAACACGTCGGCCCCTTGGCCGCTGTGCTGGTGCGCCGCGCGGCCAAGGAATGCCAGGACTTGCCGTCGCTGCAGGCGCGGCTGGCCGAGCAGATCACCAGCACGGCGGCGCGCGACGCTTTTCTGGGCCACGCGGCCAAGGGGGGCACCGGCGGAGGCACAGGCGGCAGCGGCACGGGCATCTCGGCACGCGCCGCGCCTGCCACCAACGCGCCCACGGGCGCCATGGGCGGCACCTTTGCCGGCGCCACGCTGCCGGTGAATGAAGCACTGATGGACCAGGCGCTGCGCCTGCTGTCGGTGCATCTGGGGCCGATTGCCCGCGTGGTGGTCAAACGCGCCGCTGAAAGAACCCGCCAACGCGAAGCCTTCTTCACGCTGCTGCTCGAAGCCGCGCCCGAGTCAGCCCGCGCCAAGCTTCTGGCCGATCTGCACAAGCTGCCGTGAGCGGCCGTGAGCGGCGCTAAGCGCCCGGACCGCCAGGGCACGGCGGCTGCGACAATGCCTGCATTCCAGCATTGTCCAGCCCGACCATGAGCCCCGACGAGCCCGACAGCGACCGCACCTTGATCCAGCCGCCCGCGGCCGGCCTTGGCCAGGCGGGCTTCGACAAGACGCAGGTTTATGGCGCCCCGCCGGCCCCGCCGCCAAGCCCACCGCTGGCGCCTACCGTCCTGGTTCCGCCGCCGGCGCCCGACATGGGCAACGGCCTGCCCATTGGCACGCGGCTTGGGGAGTTCGAACTCATCAAGCTGCTGGGTGAAGGCGGCTTCGGCATCGTCTATCTGGCGACGGACCATTCGCTGCAGCGCCGCGTTGCGCTGAAGGAATACATGCCCAGTTCGCTGGCCGCGCGCACCGGCGACAGCCAGGTCCAGGTCAAGAGCGAGCGCTACCGCGAAACCTTTGAAGCCGGGCGCAAGAGCTTCATCAACGAAGCACGTCTGCTGGCCCAGTTTGACCACCCATCGCTGGTGAAGGTGTACCGCTTCTGGGAGGCCAACGGCACCGCCTACATGGTGATGCCGTTCTATGAAGGCAAGACGCTGCGCGACACGCTGCGCGCCACGCCGCACAAGCCCGACGAGCAGTGGCTGCGGACGTTGCTGTTGCCGCTGACCGAGGCGCTGCAGGTCATCCACACCGAGCAGTGTTACCACCGCGACATCGCGCCTGACAACGTGATGATGCTGGCCGGCACCCAGCGCCCGCTGCTGCTGGACTTTGGCGCCGCGCGGCGTGTCATCGGCGACATGACGCAGGCGCTGACGGTGATCCTGAAGCCGGGCTATGCGCCGGTCGAACAGTACGCCGAGATCCCGGGCATGAAGCAGGGCGCGTGGACCGACGTCTATGCACTGGCCGCCGTGGTGCACTACGCCATCACGGGCCGCACGCCGCCGCCGTCGGTGGGCCGTTTGCTGAACGACACCTACCAGCCGCTGGTAAAGGTGGCGGCCGGCCAGTACAGCGAAGCCTTCCTGGCCGCCATCGACCGCGCCCTGGCGGTGCGGCCCGAAGGCCGCACCCAGAGCGTGACGCAACTCGCCGCGGAGATGGGCCTGGCCCACCCGGCGCCCGATGGCAAGACACAGCTGCCGTTGCCATCCGAACACCTGGGCCACGAGCCCACGGTGCTGCTGGACGCCTTGCCGCCGACCGAAGTTTTCGTGCCCACGCGCGTGGCCGCGCCGGCGCCGGCCGTTGCAGGACCCCTGACGCCGCCCGCCCCGCCGGTGCCTGCAGCCCCGGCCGCAGCGAGCAAAGGCAACGGCATGGCGATTGGCATCGGTGCCGGGGTGCTGGTGCTCGGCGCACTGGGCTTTGGCGGCTGGAAGATGATGGCAGCGTCGCCAACGCCACCAGCGCCAACCGCCGCTGCGCCAACTCCCGCGCCGGCCCCGCCTGCCGTGGCCGTTGCTGCACCGGCTGCAACGCCTGCCGCCCCCGCGCGCTTCGAGCCCGAGCGCGAATTCGACCGCATCGTGCAGGCGCAGACGGCCGGCTTCGGCGTCACCGCCCAGCCAGTCAAGCCGGCTTTGCGCATCAGCAAGGGCGATGATTTCAAGTTCCGCGTCACCGCCGAGCGAGAGGGCTTTGTCTATGTGCTGGGCCAAAGCCCCGACGGGTCGCTGGCGCTGCTGGTGCCCAACACCAAGATGCCATCGGTGCGCGTGCAGAAGGGCCAGTCCTGGAACTTCCCGACCAAGGCCGATTTCATCCTGAACGCTTCCGAGCCCGTGGGTCTGTCGCGCGTGTTGGTCATCGTCTCTGCGCTGAAGCGCAATTTCGACGTCTTGCAGCCCAAGCCCGAAGGCCCGATCAAGCTCTTCCCCACGGGCGACCAGGCCACCGCGCTGGCCGCCCAGTTCAAGGGGCCTAACTCGCCACTGGCGGGGCAGTCGGAATGTGCAGGCGGCGGCGCTTGCGCCGACGAATACGGCGCGGCGTTGATGAAGTTCGAGACCCTGCGTTGAGCGTGCAGTGAACAAGGCCTTCGTCAAGGAGCCTGAGGGCGACGATGAAGACGACGGCCCACCCGGGCTGCCGCCACTGCCGCCGGGCGCCCGCAACTACCTCACGCCCCAGGGCTACCAGCAGCTGCGCGAAGAGTTTGCACGGCTGCTGGACGACGAGCGGCCGAAGATGGTCGAGACCGTCTCCTGGGCAGCCAAGAACGGCGACCGGTCGGAGAACGGAGACTATCTCTACGGCAAGAAGCGCCTGCGCGAAATTGACCGCCGGCTGCGCTTCCTGACCAAGCGGCTGGACATCGCCGAAGTCGCCGACCCCAGCCTGCACCACGGCAGCGAACAGATCTTCTTTGGCGCGACGGTCACCTATGCCAACGCGGCCGGCGCCGAACGCACGGTCACCATCAAGGGCATCGACGAAGCCGACAGCCTGGCAGGCGAAGTGAGCTGGGTGTCACCGATTGCGCGCGCACTGATCAAGGCGCGGGTGGGTGACGAGGTGTCGCTGATGACGCCGGGCGGACTGGAAAAGCTGGAAGTGCTGGAGGTGCACTACCCCGCGCCGCGGCTGCCTGGCTGAACCCCGAGATGCGGCTCAGGAAAAGCGGTAGCGCGACACCTTCAGCACCACCGGTGAGCGGCGCAAGGTGCGCAGCACATCGGCCAGGTGCACGCGGTCTCGCACGCTGACCTGCAGCCGCAGTTCAATCGTCTCATCGACCAGTTCCTGGTCCATGTCCAGGTGCACGATGTCGGCTTCGGCGCTGCTGATCGACAACGCCACCTGCGCCAGCACACCCTTGCCGTTTTTCACCTGCACGTACAGACTTGTGTCGAAGGCGCGGGTGAGGTCCTCGGCCCACTCGACGTGCATCCAGCGTTCGCTGTCGCGTTCAAACAGGCGCTTGCCGGTGGGGCATTCGGCGGTGTGCACGAGCAGGCCTTCGCCGCGCCCCAGGTAGCCGACGATGGGGTCGCCGGGAATGGGTCGGCAACAATGCGCCAGCTGGATCGAATTGCCTTCGCTGCCATCGACGAAGACCACGCCTTGCGTCGGCAGGGTGTCGTCGCTGCCGTAGCGGCCCAGGCTCAGCGTGACGGCATCGGGCCGAACGCCGTGTTCCAGCATCATCTGCGACAGGCGCTTGGCGACGATGATCGCGATCTTGCGCCCGAGGCCGATGTCCACCAGCAACTCACCGCGGTTGCGGTTGCCGCTCCAGCGCGTCAGCTGCTGCCATTGCGCCACGGCCGCGCTGTCGGTGGGGTCGGGTGAGGGCAGCGTCAGACCTTCGGCACGCAACGCCTGCGAGAGCATCTTTTCGCCAAGGGCACGCGACTCCTCGGTTTCCATGTTCTTCAGGTAATGGCGGATCTTGGACCGCGCTCGGCCAGTGCGCACCACGCTCAACCAGGCCGGGTTCGGGCGCGCGCCGGGCGCGGTGATGACTTCCACCACGTCGCCACTCTTCAGTTCGGTGCGCAGCGCGGCCGGTTCGCCATTGATCTTGGCCGCCACCGTGTGGTCGCCGACGTCGGAGTGGATGGCGTAGGCAAAGTCCACCGCCGTGGCGCCACGCGGCAGCGCCAGGATCTTGCTGCGCGGCGTGAAGACATACACCGCGTCGGGGTAGAGGTCGATCTTGACGTGCTCCAGGAATTCAGCCGCGTCGCGCGTGTCGTCCTGGATGTCGAGCAGGCTCTGCAGCCACATCGTGCTCAGGCGCTGCGCGTCGGGCGCACCGCTCTTGCCGTCGCCTACTTTGTACAGCCAGTGCGCGGCCACACCGGCTTCAGCCACGGCGTGCATGGTGTCGGTGCGCATCTGGAATTCCACCGCCGTGCCCAACGGGCTGACGAGCGTGGTGTGCAGGCTCTGGTAGCCGTTGGCCTTGGGGATGGCGATGTAGTCCTTGAAGCGCCCCGGCACCGGCTTGTAGAGCTGGTGCAGCACACCCAGGGCCACGTAGCAGTCGGTGAGCGAGGGCACGACGATGCGAAAGCCGAAGATGTCGCTGACCTGCGCAAAGCCAGCGTGCTTCTCGCGCATCTTGCGGTAGATGGAGTAGATGGTCTTCTCGCGCCCGCTCACCTGGACCTTGATCTTGTGCCGGGTGAAGGATTTCTCAACTTCCTTCTGCACCCGGTCCACGATGTCACGCCGGTGGCCGCGCGCGCGCTTCACGGCCTTGGCCAGTGCCGCATGGCGCCAGGGGTGCAGCAGCTCAAAGCACAGCTCCTGCAGTTCGCGGTACATCTGGTTCAGGCCCAGACGGTGGGCTATCGGGGCGAAGATCTCCAGCGTCTCGCGCGCGATGCGCATGCGCTTGTCGGGCGCCATGGCCTGCATCGTGCGCATGTTGTGCAAGCGGTCGGCCAGTTTGATGAGGATCACGCGCACGTCGCGCGCCATCGCCAGCAGCATCTTGCGGAAGCTCTCGGCCTGGCTTTCTTCGCGCGTGTTGAACTGCAGCTTGTCGAGCTTGGTCAGGCCGTCCACCAAGTCGGCCGTGGGCGCGCCGAACTTTTCAATCAGCTCGGCCTTGGTGACACCCTGGTCTTCTATGGTGTCGTGCATCAACGCGGCCATGATGGCTTGCGCGTCCAGCTTCCAGTCCGCGCACAGGCCGGCCACTGCAATGGGGTGGGTGATGTACGGCTGGCCACTGGCGCGGAACTGGCCCAGGTGGGCTTCGTCGGCAAACTTGTAGGCTTCGCGCACCTGCTTCAAGTCGGCCTTGGACAGGTAGGCGAGCTTGTCGGTGAGCGCGGCGAAGCTAGAGGCTTCGGCGATGGGCGACGCGACCATCGGCACCAGCGACGCACGCTGCAGCCCCTGCAACGCAGCGGGCAACAATTCGGCAGCGAGCGAGCGCAGTCCCATGCCTGGAATTTAGCGTGCTTTTTTCAATGCCTCCTTGCGCAGGGTCGAATCGAATTCAATATGCAAACGGGCGCCTTGTCTTGCCGACAGGGCGCCTGACAATGAAAACGGGCACCCTGTCTTGCCGACAGGGCGCCCGTCTGGGGGGGCTTGGATTCAGCAGGCCGTCAGACCGGCACCTTGCGCAACATTTCCAGACCGATTTCGCCGGCGGCAATCTCGCGCAGCGCGGTTACGCCGGGCTTGTTCTTGGTCTCGATCTTTGGCGCGTGGCCTTGGCTCAGCATGCGTGCGCGGTAGGTGGCTGCCAGCACGAGTTGGAAGCGGTTGGGGATCTTTACCAGGCAGTCTTCAACGGTGATGCGGGCCATGGATGCTTTCAAAGGTGGTGCAGTTTCAGACCAGACCCAGCGCTGCAAAGACCTGCGAGCGGTTGCGCAACTGGGCGGCGTACTTGAGGCGCTGGGAGTGAACGACCGTTTTCAGGTCGAAAAGCGCTGTCTCGAAAAGACTGTTGATGATAACAAAGTCGAAGTGGCGGGCCTGGGCGACCTCGGCGCGTGCGTTGGCCAGGCGGCGGCTGATCACATCTGCGGGGTCTTCGCCGCGGCGGTTCAGGCGCTGCGACAGTTCTTCCCAGTTCGGCGGCAGGATGAAGATCAGCACCGCGTGGGCAAAGAGCTGCTTGATCTGCAGCGCGCCCTGCCAGTCGATTTCCAGCACCACGTCTTCGCCGCGCGCCAAACGCTCTTCCAGTGCCTTGCGGCTGGTGCCGTAGAGATGGCCATGCACCTCGGCCCACTCGAAGAAGTCGCCGTGGGCGATCTTCTCGCGGAAAGGTGCTTCTTCGATAAACCAATATTCGCGCCCGTCCACCTCCTGGCCGCGCGGCTGGCGCGTGGTGTGCGAGACCGACACGGCCAGGCGAGAGTCCAGTTCCAGCAGCGCCTTGACCAGGCTCGACTTGCCAGTGCCACTGGGTGCCGCCACGCAGAAGAGGTTGCCAGGGGTTTCCATGGCGCGATTTTCCTCCAAGCCGGGGAAGCAGGGGCGCGCCAGAATCGAAGCACTGTCCCCGCAACCGGATCTACCGTGGCTTCTATGCAATCTCCTGGCCCTGCTGTTGCCTTTGCGGTCGCGCCTGGCGTGATGGCGCTGCGCCGCGGCTGACATGCCCATCGACTTTGCCCGGCGCCTGACCGGCCGACAACGCAGCGCCGCCGCTGACCGGCAGCTGGGTTTCGGGCTGGCCTTTGTCGCCGGCGCCATCAACGCCGGTGGTTTTCTGGCGGTGCAGCAGTACACATCGCACATGACGGGCATCGTGTCGTCGATGGCCGACAACCTGGCGCTCGGCGTGTTTGGCCCCGTGTGGGTGGGGGTTGGGGCATTGCTCAGCTTTCTGGCCGGTGCGGCGACTTCGGCCGTGATGGTCAACATGGCGCGCCATCGCCAGCTCAACAGCATCTACGCCTTCCCGCTGCTGCTGGAAGCCTTCTTGCTGCTTTGTTTTGGCGTGATGGGCGCCTGGCTGGCCAGCGTGCATGGCCTGTTCGTGCCGGTGACGGTGATGCTGCTGTGTTTCATCATGGGGCTGCAGAACGCCGTCATCACCAAGTTGTCCGGTGCTGTGATCCGCACGACCCACATCACGGGCGTGGTCACCGACATCGGCATTGAACTTGGCAAGCTGCTGTATCGCAGCGCATCGCCCGGCCCGGCCGAGCGACAGCCGAAGGGCCGTGCCACCCATCTGGGCACGCTGACCCGGCTGGCACTGTCGTTCTTTGTCGGCGGCGTGGTGGGCGCGCTGGGCTTCAACCAGCTGGGCTACATCTCGACGGTGCCTCTGGCGCTGGTGCTCGTCGCCCTGGCCGGCGTGCCGGCCGTGGACGATTTGCGCGCCTTGCGACTGGAAAGGCGGGATCGGCGGCGCGCAAGGCACGCGCGTCGGGCCGCAGCAAAGGGCAATCCCTGAAGGGTCTTCAGGCCCGCCGACGCGCTGGCAACCGATCCAGGCAGCCGGTCAGCGCAACTCGTTGGCCAGCAAGGACGCGATGCGCTGGCCGTTTTCACCCACGTCGGCAGCACCTGCCGAAGTGAGCACGGCCACCACGCTCTTGTCGCCCGAGCCCTTGACGGCGATGCGGTAGCGGATGGCGGCTTGCGGGTTGGTCTTGTCGCCCAACAACCGGGCCCAGAAGCCGGGCTCTTCCTTGCCGGCGTTTTTGGGGTCCACGTAGCGCACGTAGTACACGCCCAGCGTGCGGTCGCGGTCTTCCACGGTGAAGCCCCCGCGGTCCAGCGCCAGGCCCACGCGGCGCCAGGCGCGGTCGAAGGGGTCATCGACTTCGATCGCGGTGCCGCCGGCCACGGCGCGTGCGCGGCCCGGCACTTCGGGCGCGGTGGCCACCAGGGTGCGAGCGGGCTCGTCCTTGACGCCCAGCGACACCATCAGGCGGGTCAGCATCTCCGCTTCCAGTTGCGGGTCGCTCGGGCGGACTCGCCAGGTGGTGCTTTCCTTGCGCTCGCCAATGTAGGTTTCTTCCAGGCCGCGGTGCGCGATGTAGACCTCGCTGCCGGTGGCGGTGCGTTCGACGCGGGTGCGGAACTGGTCGCGCTCACCGGTGTCCCACAGGTTGCCGAAGACCTTGCCGATGGTGCTGCGGATAAGGTCGGTCGGCAGCTTGGCGCGGTTCTCGGCCCAGTTGGTTTCCAGCAGGCCGGTCTTGGCGTCGTCCACCACCAGGTTGAAGCCGCGCTGCTCCCAGAAGGCACGCACCTGCGGCCACAACTGCTCTGGCGTCAGCGGCACCACCAGCCAGCGCTGCTGGCCCTGGCGCTCGACGCGCATGCCGCCGCTGGCTGGGACGGCGACGGTTGGCGTTGCAGTGGCCACCGCAGCGCCACCCGCTGTCGGCACTGCGCCGGCCGACGACGCACTGATCACGCCGCCCTGCGGCTGGTAGCGGGACTCACGCGCCAGTTGGGTCAAGTCGGGCGGCACTTCGAGCGACTTGGTCTTGGTGGAGGTGCTCTTGTAGTCAACGCTGTCGCCGGACAGGCCGAAATCAAGCGAAGAGCAGCCGGCCTGCAGGCCCAAAGCGGCCAGCACGGCCAGCGTGGGGATGCGGATGGGGAAGGCGGCGGGGGTTGATTTCACGTTCGGGGTCTCCGACACGGCCGCGTGGCGGGCGTGCAATGGACTGAAGGGCCGGTGGGCCGGGAATGAAAGTTCGAAATTCGGGATCGAAATTCGAGTTCGAGAGAGGGCTTTGAAATCGGCCCTGGTCAGCGCACCAGCCCAGTTTCACGCAAGGCCTGGCCGACCCGCGTTTGCCCGCCGTCGCTGAGCGGCACGATGGGCAGGCGCAGATGGCTCTGGCACAGCCCCAACTGCGACAAGGCCCACTTGGTGGGCGCCGGGCTGGGTTCGCAAAACAGAGCGCGGTGCAGATTGAGGAGCTTGAACTGCAGCGCTGCCGCACGCGGTGCATCGCCTTGCAGCGCTGCCACGCACAGCTCGTGCATCAACCGCGGCGCGACGTTGGCAGTGACGCTGACATTGCCCTGGCCGCCCAGCAGCATCAGCGCCACGGCCGTGCCGTCGTCGCCCGAATAGACCGCAAAACCCTTGGGCACCTGCTTGATGAGCTGGCAGGCGCGTTCGATGTCACCGCTGGCTTCCTTGATGCCGACGATGCCGGGCAACTGCGCCAGCCGCAGCACGGTGTCGGGCTGCATATCGGCCACCGTGCGGCCGGGCACGTTGTACAGCACCAGCGGGAGGTCCACCGCCTCGGCGATGGCCTTGAAGTGCCGGTAGATGCCTTCCTGCGAAGGCTTGTTGTAGTACGGCACCACCGACAGGTGGCAGGTGGCACCCACCTCTCTGGCGAAGTGCGCCAGCTCGATCGCCTCTGCGGTGGCGTTGGCACCGGTGCCGGCCATGATGGGCACGCGCCCGGCAGCGTACTGCACGGCGGCGCGGATGATGTCGCAGTTTTCCTTCATCGACACCGTGGGCGATTCACCCGTGGTGCCGACGACGCCGATGCAGTCGGTGCCCTCGGCGATGTGCCAGTCGATGAGTTTTCGCAACGCGGGGTAGTCCACGCTGCCGTCCGCGTTCATCGGCGTGACCAGGGCCACGATGCTGCCTGTGATGGGATTCATTCGGTCTCGGTTCGGGGCTGTGTTCAAGCCGATCCATTGATTTTAGCTGGCCGGGCCTGCCAGGCCGTAGCGACGCGGCGGGCTCAGGCCGGGAGGCTCCTTCACCGCCACGATACGCTGCACGCAGCGCGCCGGGGCTGATTCAAAGCCGTCCTCGAAAGCCACCACCCGCAGACCCGCGCAGGCCTGCAGCAGTTCCCCGTGAGTCAACAAAAATTCCGGCCGCGACGGTTTGCCGATGTGCTGCTGGCCCTGGGCGAAGGTCTCGTGGATGAACACACCGCCGTCTGCCAGCGCAGCGAAGATGTCTGGCCACAGCGGGCGCCACAGGTAGTTGGTGATGACGATGCCGTCGAAACTGCGGCCCGGCAGCGGCCACAGGCCGTTTTCGATGTCGGCCACCACGATCTCGGCCAGGCGCTGCAGCGGTGCAACCGCCGCTTCGTCGCGGTCCACGCCCGTGACCTGAAAGCCCTGCGCTGCCAGCCAACGCACGTGGCGCCCGCTGCCGCAGGCCAGATCCAGGACCTTGCCACCGGCCGCCATCAGCGGCGCGAAACGCTGCACCCAGGCCGAAGCTGCAAGACCGGCGTGGTTCAGAAGCATGCCCACAGCTGTGTCGCCAGGTCGCGCACGACGTGCGGGTCGAGGTAGGCCATGAAGACGGCCCCCAGCGCGGCCACTGCCAGCAGCCCGCCCGCAGCCTTCAGCAGCATCGTCTTGTTCATGCCGGTTGCGGCACCGCGCGCTGAACGGCCGCTTCACGCACCGGCAGGTTGACGAGCGCGGCACACACCCCCAGCGCCACCGCAATCCACCACACCACGTCGTAGCTGCCCGTGCTGTCGTAGAGCTTGCCGCCCAGCCAGGCACCCATGAACGAGCCGAGCCGATGGCTCAGGAAGACAAAGCCGCCCAGCATGCTCATGTACTGCACGCCGAAGATCTGCGCGACGATGGCGTTGGTGGGCGGCACGGTGCTCAACCACAGCACGCCCATCACGGCGGAGAAGATGTACACGCTCCACGGGGTGAGCGGCAGGGTGATGAAGGCCACGATGACCACCGAGCGCAGCAGGTAGATCGCCGACAGGATGTTCTTCTTGGGCATGCGTTGGCCCAGGCTGCCGGCGGCGTAGGTGCCAAAGACGTTGAAGAGTCCGATCAACGCCAGCGCAGTGGTGGCCACACCTGGCGTCATGCCGTGGTCTTTCAGGTAGCTGGGCATGTGCACGCCGATGAACACGACCTGGAAACCGCAGACGAAGTAGCCCGCGGTGAGCCAGCGAAAGCTCGGGTTGGCGAAGGCTTCGCGCACCGCCGAGCCGGCGCTCTGCACCCGGGCGGTCGCTTGCTTGGCCGGCTCGCGCAGCCCCAGAGCCAGTGGCGCGATCAAGAGCGCCATGCAAGCCAGTGCAAAGAGCGCGTTCTGCCAGCCGATGCCGCTGATCAGCCCGGTCTCCACCGGCACCATCAAAAACTGGCCGAACGAGCCTGCCGCCGCAGTCACCCCCATCGCCCAGGAGCGTTTCTCGGGCGCCACGTTGCGGGCGATCACGCCATACACCACGGCATAGGTGGTGCCCGAATGCGCGATGCCGATCAGCAGCCCGACGCCAAACAGAAAGGCGGCACCCGTGGTGGCCACCGCCATCACCGCCAATCCGCTGGCATAGAACACGCTGCCAATGGTCAACACCCGGAAGGCACCAAAGCGGTCGGCCAGCATGCCCGTGAGCGGCCCGAACAGGCCCCACACCAGGTTCTGGATGGCGATGGCAAAGGCAAAGGTCTCGCGCGTCCAGCCTCGGTCCATGGTGACCGGTTGCAGCCACAGGCCAAAGCCGTGGCGGATGCCCATGCTGAGCGTGACGATGGCGGCGCCTCAGACCAGCAGCTGAACCATCGACAGCTTGGGCGGCATGGAAGCTGCATTCATTCGGCGATTGTCTGGCAAAACGCTGCACGTCCGCGCCAGCACCCTGGCTACAGTGGCAGCCAAACTGAAGGTGAGTGCGCATGAAAGTTCTGGTGCTGGGTGGTGGTGTGATCGGCGTGGCCTCGGCGTACTACCTGGCCAAAGCCGGCCACGAAGTTGAAGTGGTGGACCGCCAGAGCGGCCCGGCACTGGAGACGAGCTTCGGCAATGCCGGTGAAGTCAGCCCCGGCTACAGCGCGCCCTGGGCCGGGCCCGGCGTGCCCATCAAGGCCATCAAGTGGATGCTGATGCAACATTCACCCCTCGTCATCTGGCCGATGTTCGACCCCGCCATGTGGCGTTGGGGCGCGATGATGTTGGTCAACTGCACGCAGAAGGCCTACGCGCTGAACAAGAGCCGCATGGTGCCGATCGCCGAATACAGCCGCGACTGTTTGAAGGCGCTGCGGGCCGAAACGGCAATCGCCTACGACGACCGCGCGCAGGGCACGCTGCAGCTGTTTCGCACGCAGAAGCAGCTCGACAGCATCGGTGACGATGTGGCAGTCCTCAAACAGTACGGCGTGCCCTTCGAGGTGCTGGACCGCGAAGGCTTCTGCAAGGTCGAGCCGGCCCTGAAGCTGACGCAGGAAAAGTTCGTCGGCGCCCTGCGCCTGCCCAATGACGAAACCGGCGACTGCTTCAAGTTCAGCAACCGGCTGGCCGAGATGGCCGCCGCCCTGGGCGTGAAGTTCCGCTGGAACACGCGCATCGAGGCCTTGCAGGTTGGCGGCGGCGCCATCACCGGCGTGCACACCGATGCCGGGTTGCTCAAGGCTGACAAGGTGGTGCTGGCGCTGGGCAGCCACAGCCCGCTGCTGCTCAAGCCGGTGGGCATCCACATCCCCGTCTACCCCGTAAAGGGCTACAGCATCACGGTGCCCATCACCGACGCCCAGTACGCGCCCGAGTCCACCATCATGGACGAAACCCACAAGGTGGCCGTCACACGCCTGGGCGACCGCATCCGCGTCGGCGGCACGGCGGAACTGGCCGGCTACAGCCTGAACCTGCGCGAGGCGCGGCGGGGCACGCTGAACCACGTCGTCACCGACCTGTTCCCCAAAGGCGGCGACATCAGCAAGGCCACCTTCTGGTGCGGCCTGCGCCCGATGACGCCCGACGGCACGCCCCTCATCGGCGCCACGCCGGTGCAGAACCTGCTGCTGGCCACCGGCCACGGCACGCTGGGCTGGACCATGGCGGCAGGCACCGGGCGGGTGATCGCCGACATCGTGTCGGGCAAGGAGCCGGACATCGACATCAGCGGGCTGGCGATGGCGCGCTACGGCTGAGGGCGCAGCCGAAGCCTCGCGTCCGAAGGATCGCAGAGCGGCTGCCTAGAATCCCCGCATGCCATCCATCAAACAGCCGTCCAACTACGCCGAAGCCTCGATCCGCGTCCTCAAGGGTCTGGAGCCCGTCAAGCAGCGCCCGGGCATGTACACCCGCACCGAGAGCCCGCTGCACATCGTGCAGGAGGTGATCGACAACGCCGCCGACGAAGCGCTGGCGGGCGTCTGCAAACACATTGCGGTGGCGCTGCATGCCGACGGCTCGGTGAGCGTGGACGACGACGGCCGCGGCATTCCTTTCGGCCTGCACCCGGAAGAAAAAGTGCCGGTGCTGGAAATCGTCTTCACGCGGTTGCACGCCGGTGGCAAGTTCGACAAAGGCGCGGGCGGTGCCTACAGCTTCAGCGGCGGCCTGCACGGCGTCGGCGTGAGCGTCACCAACGCGCTGAGCAAGCGCTTGGCAGTGACGGTATGGCGCGACGGGCAGGTGGCCACGCTCGTCTTCGGCGACGGCGACGTGATCGAAGCGCTGGTGCAGCGCAAGGCGACGGCCGGGGAACGCAAACACGGCACGCGGGTGCAGGCCTGGCCCGACGCCAGGTACTTTGAAAGTGCCGACTTGCCACGGCATGATCTGGTGCACCTGCTGCGAAGCAAGGCGGTGCTGATGCCGGGCGTGACCGTCACGCTGACGGTCGAAAAGAGTGGTCGTGTCGACCATGAACAGCAGACCTGGAAGTACGAGAAGGGCCTGCGCGACTACCTGATGCAGAGCCTGCCAGCCGACCCGCTGATCCCGCTTTTTGAAGGCGAGCAGTTTGCCACCTCGCAGGAAACCGAGAACTTCGCCGAAGGTGAAGGCGCGAGTTGGTGCGTGGCCTTCACTGACGAGGGCAACGTGCTGCGCGAAAGCTACGTCAATCTGATTCCGACGGTGGCCGGCGGCACGCACGAATCGGGTTTGAAGGACGGCCTCTTCGGCGCCATCAAGGGTTTCATCGACCTGCATTCGCTGCTGCCCAAGGGCGTCAAGCTGATGCCCGACGACGTGTTCTCGCGCGCCAGCTTTGTGCTGTCGGCCAAGGTGCTGGACCCGCAGTTTCAGGGCCAGATCAAGGAGCGGCTGAACTCGCGCGACGCGCTGCGGTTGGTGTCCGCTTACGTCAAGCCGGCGCTGGAGCTGTGGCTGAACCAGCATGTGGACCTGGGCAAGAAACTCGCCGATCTGGTGATTCGCCAGGCGCAGACGCGCCAACGCGCATCCCAGAAGGTGGAGAAGAAACGCGGCTCGGGTGTGGCCGTGCTGCCCGGCAAGTTGACCGACTGCGAAAGCCGCGACCTGCTGCACAACGAAGTCTTCCTGGTCGAAGGCGACAGCGCCGGTGGCAGCGCCAAGATGGGCCGCAACAAAGAAACGCAGGCTGTGCTGCCGCTGCGCGGCAAGGTGCTCAACACCTGGGAAGTCGAGCGCGACCGGCTCTTCGCCAACACCGAGATTCACGACATCGCGGTGGCCATCGGTGTGGACCCGCACGGGCCGAACGACACGCCCGACTTGAGCGGCCTGCGCTACGGCAAGGTCTGCATCCTGAGTGACGCCGATGTCGATGGCTCGCACATCCAGGTGCTGCTGCTGACGCTCTTCTTCCGCCATTTCCCGAAGCTCGTCGAGGCCGGCAACATCTACATAGCGCGGCCACCGCTCTTTCGAGTCGATGCACCGGCGCGTGGCAAGCGGCCGGCGGCCAAGCTCTACGCGCTGGACACAGGCGAACTCGAAGCCACGCTCGACAAGCTGAAAAAGGAAGGCGCGCGGGATGGCAGCTGGACCATCAGCCGCTTCAAGGGCCTGGGCGAGATGAACGCCGAACAGCTGTGGGAAACCACGCTCAACCCCGAAACGCGGCGCCTGCTGCCGGTGACCTGGCTCGGCGCCGGGCAGACCTTCGAAGCCACTGCGCTGGTGCTGACCAAGCTGATGGGCAAAGGCGAAGCGGCGTCGCGCCGCGAACTGATGGAACTGCACGGCGACGAAGTCGAAGTGGATGTCTAGTCCGCCCCTGCTGCGCCTGCGCCCGACCATGCTGTCTGACCTGGACTTCGTGGCCGCCGTCGAAGCCGATCAGCGCAACCGGCCGTTCATCACGCCCTGGGAACGCACCCAGCATGAAGGCGCAGTTCGGTTCCCGGACTTTCGCCACTTCATCGTTGAAACGGCTGCCGACAATTCCGGCGCGGGTGAACGCGACGGCTTCGTCATCCTGCAAGGCTGCCGCAACCCGCACAAGAGCGTGGAGCTCAAGCGCCTGGTGCTGCAGACCAAGGGGCAGGGCGCCGGCCGGCGCTGCGTGCGGCTGCTGAAGCAGATGGCTTTTCGCGACCTGCACGCGCACCGTTTCTGGCTCGACGTGAAGCTGCTCAACACCCGTGCGCTGGCGCTGTATGCCAGCGAAGGTTTTGTAGAGGAAGGACGCCTGCGCGAAAGTGTGCGCGTCAGCCAGGACGGCGCAGACGGCTACGACAGCCTGGTGGTGATGAGCCTGCTGGACCGCGAATACCAGGCCCGCATCGCGCTGGGCCTGGAACCCGGTGCCTAAAGTGCGCCTGAATCACATCGCCTGAATCACTTCGCCTTGTAGAAGATGTAGTCGGCCTGGTAAGCCACCACCTGTTTCTGGCCCATGCTGGTGGCGCCACACGGCATGGCCGGCGCCACGCCGCCCTTGGTGGCTACGCGCTGGATGTGGCTGATGCCGTTCATGGCGCCCATGCCCATCGCCGGGTTGGCTTTCACCAGTTGAATCGGGATGTTGCCAGCGCTGGACGGTGCCACCGCGAGCTGCGCGCCAGTGATCTTGGAGCCGTCAGCGGCTTCCCACGTCGCGGGCGGCCCGTAGTAGCTGCCCACTGTTCTGCCGCTGCGGTTGTTCAGCACGGCCTTCGGGCCGACGAATGCCCATTCGAATTCGCCAGCCATGGCGGTCTTGGCCTTGCATTCGTAAGTGATCTCGCCCACGCCCACGGTTTCCATCACCACGGCATGGCCGGCCGGCACCTTCACGGCGTCGGGCAGCGCGGCCTGGCTGTACATGGGCATGGACATCGACATGGGCATGGAAGGTGTGTTCGCACAGGCAGAGAGTGTGGCAACGACGGCGGCGGTGAGCAGAAGGCGGGTGGTCATGGTGCAGGCTCCGAGTTGAGCGGGTTGAGAGAGGAAGCCATACGCAGAACCCTTCCGCCTGGATGCGGCTGAGCGAGAATCGCGGCCCTCTCGCTCTCGTCGCTGAATTTCCAGCTCTCCCCGCGCCCCATGGCTGACCTGTTCGATCCCCCGCCGCCTCCGCCCCCCGAAGCCGAAGACTCCCTGTCCCTGGGCGACTACGCCCAACGCGCCTACCTCGAGTACGCGCTCTCCGTCGTCAAGGGCCGTGCGCTGCCCGATGTCTGCGACGGCAACAAGCCGGTGCAGCGCCGCATCCTGTATTCGATGTTCCGCATGGGCCTGGCCTTCAGCGCCGCGGGCGGTCCCAAGCCGGTGAAGAGCGCGCGCGTGGTGGGCGACGTGCTGGGCCGCTACCACCCGCATGGCGACACTGCCGCCTACGACGCGCTGGTGCGCATGGCGCAGAACTTTGCGCAGCGCTACCCGCTCATCGACGGCCAGGGCAACTTTGGCAGCCGTGACGGTGACGGTGCTGCCGCCATGCGCTACACCGAAGCGCGGCTGTCGCCGATCGCAAGGCTGATGCTGGACGAGATCGACGAAGGCACGGTCGACTTCCAGCCCAACTACGACGGCAGCACCGAAGAACCGAGGCAACTGCCGGCGCGATTGCCCTTCGTGCTGCTCAACGGCGCCAGCGGCATCGCCGTCGGCCTGGCCACCGAAATCCCCAGCCACAACCTGCGCGAGGTGGCGGCCGCCAGCATCGCGCTGCTGAAGAACGACAAGCTGTCCGACGACGACTTGTACGCGCTGCTGCCCGCGCCCGACTTCCCCGGCGGCGGCCAGATCATCAGCCCGCAGGCCGACATCCGCGAGGCCTACCGCACGGGCCGCGGCAGCATCAAGGTGCGTGCGCGCTGGGTGATCGAAGAGCTGGCGCGTGGCCAGTGGCAGTTGGTGGTGAATGAGTTGCCACCCGGCACCAGCAGCCAGAAGGTGCTGGAGGAGATCGAGGAGCTGACCAACCCGAAGGTCAAGGCCGGCAAGAAGGCGCTGCTGCAAGAACAGGTGCAGCTGAAGGCGCTGCTGCTGTCGGTGCTGGACGCCGTGCGCGACGAGTCCAACAAGGACGCCGCCGTGCGCCTGGTCTTCGAACCCAAGAGCCGCAGCATCGAGCAGGCTGAACTCATCACCACGCTGCTGGCGCACACCAGCCTGGAAAGCAGCGTGCCGATGAACCTGACCATGGTGGGCCTGGACGGCAGGCCGGTGGGCAAGGGGCTGCGCCGCATCCTGCAGGAGTGGGTCGACTTCCGCCTGGCCACCGTGGACCGCCGCACCCGCCACCGCCTGCAGAAAGTGCTGGACCGCATCCACGTGCTGGAAGGCCGGCAGCTGGTGTTGCTGAACATCGACGAGGTGATCCGCATCATCCGCAACGCCGACGAGCCGAAGGCGGCGTTGATCGCCCGCTTCAAGCTCAGCGACCGCCAGGCCGACGACATCCTGGACATCCGCCTGCGCCAATTGGCAAGGCTGGAAGCGATCCGCATCGAACAGGAACTGAAGGAACAGCGCGACGCGCAGGCCAGGCTCGAAGAGATCCTGGCCACACCGGCAGCGCTGAAGCGCACGGTGATCAAGGAGATCGAGGCCGACACCAAGCAGCACGGCGACGCCCGCCGCACGCTGATTCAGGAAGAGAAGAAGGCGGTCGTCGAGATCAAGGTCGTCGATGAGCCGGTGACGGTGGTGGTCAGCCTGAAGGGCTGGGTGCGGGCACTGAAAGGGCACGAAGTCGAGATCGGCACACTCGCCTTCAAGCCAGGCGATGCGCTCTACGGCACCTTCACCTGTCGCACCGTGGACACGCTGCTGGTCTTTGGCACGGCCTCAAAGGGATCGGGCCGTGTGTACAGCGTGCCGGCGGCGCTGCTGCCGGGTGGGCGCGGTGACGGCGTGCCGATCACGACGCTGATCGACCTGGAGGCCGGCACGCAGATCGCGCACTACTTTGCAGGCGCGGCTGATGCCACGCTGCTGCTGGCCAACACCGGCGGCTTCGGCCTCTTGGCCAAGGCCGGCGACATGGTGGGCCGCAACCGCGGTGGAAAGAGTTTTCTCACGCTGGAGACCGGTCAGCTGCTGCTGCCGCCGGTGCGTGTGGCCGCCACGCACCGCCAGGTGGCCTGCCTGGCGTTGGACGGGCGGCTGCTGGTCTTTGCGCTGGACGAACTCAAGCTGCAAAGCAACGGCGGCAAGGGCCTGACGCTGATGGATGTGGATGCGAAGGCGCCGCTGCTGTCCGTCGCGACCTGTGCCGATGCACTCACCGTGCTCGGCAGCGGCCGCGGTGGCAAGCCGAAGGAAGACATCCTCAAGGCCACCGCGCTGGCCACACACGCCGGCAAGCGTGCGCGCAAGGGCCACAAGGTGGACGGGATGCAGAAGGTGCTGCGCGTGGTGGCTCCGTGATCGGGCAGTGACCGCGCCCTGACGCGAACTCAGCGGGGCTGCCGCCACACCGTCACGGCCACCAGGCCCAGCAGCACAAAGACCGCCAGGCTCCAGAACGCATAAGGCACGCCGGCCATGTTGACCGCCGCGTCGGCGCAGCTGGCATAGGCCGCAAAGACTTGCGGTGCGCTTTCGTCCAGGCCCAGGCTGCTGATGATGCGGTCGGCCAGCGTCAGGTTGCAAGACGTGCTGCTGGCGGACACGAAATGCTGCCACAGCGCGGCCGCCACGCCGCACAGCGAAACGGTTAGCACCGCTGCCGCACTGGCGCGCCGCACGCCCACCTGGTTGACCAGCAAGCCCGGCAGCGCCACCAGCGCCATCACCACGAACAGCAGCCGCTGCAGCACGCACCAAGGGCAGGGCTGCATGTCGAAGGCGTGTTGCGACACCAGCGCCGCCGCCACGGCCGCCAGCGGCACGAGCACGGCCGCCAGCATCAACAGGCGCGGCCGGGTCATTCGACTTCGGCGATCAGCTCGATCTCGACGCAGGCGCCCATCGGCAACTGCGCCACGCCGAAGGCACTGCGCGCATGCGCACCCACTTCAGGGCCGAAGACCGCGCCGAGCAATTCACTGCAGCCGTTGGTCACGAGGTGGTGTTCGGTGAAGGTGGCTGTGCTGTTGACCAGGCTTAGCACCTTGACGATGCGCTTGACGCGCGACAGGTCGCCCACCGCAGCTTGCAGCGTGCCCATCAGGTCGATGGCAATGGCGCGCGCCGCGGCCTTGCCTTCTTCGGTGTTGGTCGTCAGGCCCAACTGGCCGACCCAGGCCTTGCCTTCTTTCTTCGCGATGTGGCCGGAGATGAACACGAGGTTGCCGCTGCGCACAAAGGGCACATATGCGGCGGCCGGCACGGCGATGGGGGGCAGGGTGATGCCCAGTGATTGCAGGCGTTCCTGAGGTGTCATGGTGGCGGTCCTTTGGGCTGGGTTCGCGCGGGTTTTTCCGAGCGCGCGGCATCCTACACTGCCCCTTCATGAGCCCCGGGCCTGCAGCACAGACCGCGCGGACCGCAGCGCCAGGGCCCGCCCTGCGCTGGGCCGTGCCCGCGCTGGCGTGGCTGGCCGGCAGCGCGCTGCAGTTGCAGATGCCTGAGTTGTGGGACAGCCGCTGGGTCTGGTTGTGCGTCGCCCAGGCGCTCGCGTTTTGTGTGCTGGCACGGCGCTTTCGTGGCCGTGGGGTCGGCCTCGTGAGCCTGGCGCTGGCGGCGTTGGCGGCGCTCCTGCTGGGTTTTTGCACCACGCACCTGCGCGCCGACGCGCGGCTGGCGGACAGGCTTGCAGCCAAGCTGGAAGGGCAGGATCTGGTGCTGACCGGCACGGTGGCGTCGTTGCCGCGCGAAGGCATCGAGGGCACGCGTTTCGTCTTTGCAGTCGAGAGCGCCACGCTGAAGGGCGCCGGCGTGCACGTCCCCGGTCTGGTGTCGCTGGGCTGGTACCGCGGCATGGACGACGACAGCCTGCTGGGCGGCCCGGCCGAGCCCGTGCGCGCCGGCCAGCGCTGGCGCTTCACGACGCGCTTGCGCCAGCCCCACGGCACGCTCAACCCGCACGGATTCGACCTCGAGCTGTGGCTGTTTGAACAAGGCATCGGCGCCAATGGCAGCGTGCGGTCGCGCCCGGGTGACGAAGCGCAGAAGCTGCACGACCAGGCTGGCCACTTCATCGACCGCAGTCGGCAGGACTGGCGCGATGCCATCCGCGCGCGCATCAGCGACCCCGCTGCAGCGGGTGTGCTGGCCGCACTCGCCATCGGCGACCAGGCGGCCATCGAACGCGAGGACTGGGACCTCTTCCGCGTCACCGGTGTCGCGCACCTGATGAGCATCTCGGGCCTGCACGTGACGATGTTTGCGTGGCTTGCTGCGTTGGTGGTCGGGCGCCTTTGGCGCTTCAGCCCGCGCCTGATGCTGGCCTGCCCGGCGCCCACCGCGGCGCGCTGGAGTGGCCTGGTGGCTGCCGCGGGCTATGCACTGCTGGCGGGCTTTGGCGTGCCGGCGCAACGCACGGTGTGGATGATCGCCACGGTGGTGGTGCTGCGGCAGGCAGGCTTGCGCTGGCCGACGCCCGCGGTGCTGCTGGCCGCCGCATGGGTGGTGACGGTGATCGACCCCTGGGCGCTGCTGCAGGCCGGGTTCTGGCTGTCCTTCGTGGCGGTGGCGCTGTTGATGGTGTCTGAACCCACACAGGGCGTGGCCGTCCAGCCCACGGGCCGGCGCGCCCGGCTGTGGCACCTGGTGCGCGGCGGCCTGCGCACCCAGGCGGTGGCTTCCGTAGGCTTGGCGCCGCTGTCACTGGTGTTCTTCCAGCAGCTGTCGGTGGTGGGCTTTGCCGCCAACCTGGTGGCCATTCCGGTGGTCACATTGCTGATCACGCCGCTGGCGCTGCTGGGCCTGGTGCTGCCGCCGCTATGGGCTTTAGCGGCGGGGCTCGTGCAGCTGCTGACGTCGATGTTGCAGTGGCTGGCCTCGGCGCCGCTTGCCGTGTGGCACGCCGCGGTGGCGCCACCGTGGGCGGTGGCCTGCGGCCTGCTGGCAGCGTTGCTGGCGGTGCTGCCGCTGCCGTGGCGGCTGCGGCTGCTGGCGCTGCCGTTGATGCTGCCGCTGCTGCTGCCGACGGTGCAGCGGCCCGCGGAAGGCAGTTTCGAGCTGGTCGCGGCCGACATCGGCCAGGGCACCGCGGTGTTGCTGCGCACTGCCAGGCACCTGCTGGTGTACGACACCGGGCCGATGTATTCGCGGGAGTCCGACGCCGGCACGCGAGTGCTGCTGCCCCTGCTGCGCGCCCGCGGTGAACGCGAGGTGAGCCTCTTGATGCTGAGCCACCGCGATGCCGACCACGTCGGCGGCGCCGCCGCGCTGCTGCGCAGCGTACCGGTGGCGGCGATGTCGTCGTCGCTGGTGGATGCCCATCCGCTGCGCCACCTGGGTGCCGTGCCGCAGCAGCGCTGTCAGGCCGGGCAGGCCTGGGACTGGGACGGTGTGCACTTTGAAGTCCTGCACCCCTTGTCCGGCGACCATGCGCTGGCGTTGAAGAGCAACGCCATGAGCTGCGTGTTGCGGGTGCAAGGCAGCCAGGGAAGCGTGCTGCTGACCGGCGACATCGAAGCCGCCCAGGAAGCCGCCTTGGTGCAGCGCGCCGCGCTGGCGCTGAAGAGCGACGTGCTGCTGGTGCCGCACCACGGCAGCCGCACCTCATCCACCGCCGCCTTTCTGGACGCGGTGGCGCCGCAGGTGGCCGTGGTGCAGGCGGGCTACCGCAGCCGTTACGGCCACCCGGCGCCGGACGTGCTGGCACGTTATGCGGCGCGCGGCATCCGCGTCGAGCGCAGTGACCGCTGCGGCGCATGGGTCTGGCAGCCCCGGCAGGCGGAGCCGGGCGTGCTGGACAAGCCGGGCACGCAAGCGGTGTGCACCCGGACCGAGCGGCGCCGGTACTGGCACCACGCCTGGCAACAGCCGTTTCAACCAGACTGACCGAAGCGCGCGGCTTCAGGGTTCCGGCGCACGGCCGCAGACTGTCTTGCTGGCATCATCGGCAGGGGGATGTTTGTTCAGGCCCGGACCTTGCAAGTCGCCCAGATACCGTTCTTTTCAGGAGCCTTGCCCCGTGTCCATCCATGTCGCGCTCAACCACGTCACCCACTACCGCTATGACCGGCGTGTCGCGCTCGGGCCCCAGGTGGTGCGGCTGCGCCCGGCGCCGCACTGCCGCACGCGCATCCTGAGCTATTCGCTGCGAGTCGAGCCCGCAGACCACTGGATCAACTGGCAGCAGGACCCCTTCGCCAACTACGTGGCGCGGCTGCAGTTTCATGAAGAAGCTCGCGACTTCAAAGTCACGGTCGATCTGGTGGCCGAAATGTCAGTGCTCAACCCCTTCGACTTCTTCCTCGAACCCGAAGCCGAGAATTTCCCCTTCACCTACGCCGAAGACGTGGCGCGCGATCTGGTGCCCTACCTCGTCAAGTCCGAGCTGACGCCCCACTTCAAGGCCTTCGTCGACAGCATCGAGCTGCCCAAGCAGCGCACCATCGACTTCCTGGTCGGCATCAACCAGCGCCTGCAGAAGGACATCAGCTACCTGATCCGCATGGAGCCCGGCGTGCAGACGCCCGAGCTCACGCTGACGAACAAGAGCGGGTCTTGTCGCGACACCGGCTGGCTGATGGTGCAGACGCTGCGCCACATGGGGCTGGCGGCGCGTTTTGTTTCCGGCTATTTGATCCAGCTCAAGCCCGACGTGAAGGCGCTGGACGGCCCGTCCGGCGCCGAGATCGACTTCACCGACCTGCACGCCTGGTGCGAAGTCTTCCTGCCCGGCGCGGGCTGGATCGGCCTCGACCCGACGTCGGGTCTGCTGGCCGGTGAAGGCCACATCCCCGTGGCCTGCACGCCAGAGCCCGGCAGCGCCGCGCCGATCAGCGGTGCCGTGGATGAGTGCGAAGTCGAGTTTTCGCACCACATGGCGGTCACGCGGGTTTATGAATCGCCCCGCGTCACGCTGCCCTACAGCGACGCGCAATGGGCCGCCATCGTCAAGCTCGGGCACGAAGTGGATGCGCAACTGAAGCAGCAGGACGTGCGCCTGACGATGGGCGGCGAGCCCACCTTCGTCGCCGTCGCCGACCGCGACGCCGGCGAATGGAACACCGACGCGCTGGGCCCCACCAAACGCGGCCTGGCGACCGAGCTGGTGCAACGGCTGCGCGACAAGTACGGCCAGGGCGGCTTCCTGCACTTCGGCCAGGGCAAGTGGTACCCGGGTGAACAACTGCCGCGCTGGGCGCTCAACATCTGCTGGCGCGGTGACGGCCAGCCGTGCTGGAGCGACCCGTCGCTGTTTGCCGACGAACGTGATCCTCATGCCTACACCGCTGAAGACGCGCAACGCTTCACCCATGCACTGACGCGCCGCCTGGGCCTGGACCCCAGCTTTGTGCTGCCGGGCTTTGAGGACACCTGGTACTACCTGTGGCGTGAACGGCGCCTGCCCGTCAACGTCGATCCTTTCGACGCTCGTCTGGACGATGAACTCGAGCGCGCGCGCCTGCGCCGCATCTTCACCCAGGGCCTGGACGCGCCGGTGGGTTACCTGCTGCCGCTGAAGCGCGAATGGCAGGTCGGCATGGCCGGTCCGGCCTGGATCACCGGGCCGTGGTTCCTGCGTGAAGGGCGCCTGTACCTGATGCCGGGCGATTCGCCGATGGGCCTGCGCCTGCCGCTGGATTCACAGCCCTGGGCCGCCAAGGGCGACCGCCCGTGGACGCTGGCGCAGGACCCCTTTGCAGCGCACGCCCCGCTGCCGTCGGCCGCAGCGTTGCGCATGCAGCAAGCCATCAAGCGCGGCGCGCTGGGTGGCATGCCAGAAGGTGGCCCGGACGCGGATGCGTTCACGGTCAATGGCGATGCGGGCGGCCTTGCGGCCGGCCTGGTGGGGAATTCCGCGCTGGCTGGTGGTTGGATCCCTGGTGGGGGTTCTGGTTGGGGTTCTGGTGTGGGGACCGGCGTGGGTCTGGGCGCCACCGCCAGCGGCCCCGGCGTGGACCGCATGGCCACCGAACACGAGCCCGTCAAACCTTTCCCGCGCAACCCGCTGGTGGTGCCAGCGCGCTTTGAATCCGCCGGCGAATTGACCCGCACCGCGCTGTGCGTGGAAGTGCGTGACCCGCAGCGTGGCAACGGCCCCAAGGCCGAACGCGCGGCAGAAGCCAAGCTGGGCGGCCGGCGCGGTGTGCTCTACATCTTCATGCCGCCGCTGAAGCACCTGGAGGACTACCTTGAGCTGCTGGCCGCGATCGAAGCCACCACGGTTGAACTGGGCCTGAAGATCGTCATCGAAGGCTACGGCCCGCCGCGCGACCCGCGCCTGAAGACCCTGGCCGTCACGCCCGACCCGGGTGTGATCGAGGTCAACATCCACCCCGCGCATAGCTGGGCCGAGCTGGTGGACCACACCGAATTCCTCTACGACGCCGCGCACCTCACGCGCCTGTCGGCGGAGAAGTTCATGCTCGACGGCCGCCACACCGGCACCGGCGGCGGCAACCACTTCGTGTTGGGCGGCGCCACGCCGGCCGACAGCCCCTTCCTGCGCCGGCCCGACGTGCTGGCCAGCCTCATCACCTATTGGCACAACCACCCGGCGCTAAGCTTCCTGTTCAGCGGCATGTTCATCGGCCCTACCAGCCAGGCGCCGCGTTTTGACGAAGCGCGCAGCGACTCGGTGTATGAGGTCGAGATCGGTCTCAATGAACTCGAACGCCAGCTCGGCCTGCACGGCGCCGTGCAGCCGTGGGTGGTGGACCGCACGCTGCGCAATCTGCTTGTGGACGTCACCGGCAACACGCACCGCAGCGAGTTCTGCATCGACAAGCTCTATTCGCCCGATGGCCCCACGGGCCGCCTGGGCCTGCTGGAACTGCGCGCCTTCGAGATGCCGCCGCACGCCCGCATGAGCCTGGCGCAGCAGCTGCTGCTGCGCGCGCTGGTGGCCTGGTTCTGGCGGCAGCCGTACCGCGGCCGCGGTGCCACGCGCCTGACGCGCTGGGGCACGGGGCTGCATGACCGCTTCCTGCTGCCCACCTTCGTGCAGATGGACTTTGACGACGTCATGGCCGATCTGCGTTCAGCCGGCCTGCCTTTCGATAACGCCTGGTTTGCGCCGCACCTGGCCTTCCGCTTCCCGTTGATCGGTGAACTGGCCACGCAGGGCATCGAGATGACGTTGCGCAATGCGCTGGAGCCCTGGCACGTGATGGGCGAAGAGGGCGCGCCTGGCGGCACCGCGCGCTATGTGGATTCGTCGCTGGAAAGGCTGGAAGTCAAGGTCACGGGCCTCAACGCCAACCGCCACATCGTCACCGCCAACGGCCGTGCGCTGCCGCTGCAGCCCACCGGGCGCGTCGGTGAATTTGTCTGCGGCGTGCGCTACCGCGCCTGGCAACCGCCGTCGGCGCTGCACCCGACCATCAAGGTCCACGTGCCCATCACCTTCGACATCGTGGACAGCTGGAACAGCCGCAGCATCGGCGGTTGCCGCTACCACGTCGCCCACCCGGGCGGCTTGGGCCACGACGCCTTCCCGGTCAACGCCTATGAGGCGGAGAGCCGGCGCCTGTCGCGCTTCTTCCGCTTTGGGCACACGCCAGGCAGCATGAACGTGAAGCCTGCGGTGCCCAGCCTGGAACACCCCTTCACGCTGGACTTGCGGGTCTAGCGTGGACGAAGTTCAAGTGCGGCAGCAGCAGCACGTGCTGGCCTGAAGGCCCACGCCACACACCATGCCGCAGTCGCAGGGTCAGGGTTGCACGCCAGCGCCGCAGGCACAGATGCAGTCCTCGCTGCAGCCGCAGCAGGCCCAGTCGCAAAGCGTTCTGCCCTTCGAGGCCGCCGGCGCCAGCGCGGGCACGGCGGCCCACACGTTGCTGAGCCACGCCCTGCCGGCAGAAGCAGGGGTGTGGGACGAATTGCGGGCCAACAGCGGGGCCCTGCGCAGCGCCTGGCAGCGTTTTGCGCAGGCCCTGCCGCTGCCGCCAGCTCCGCCGTTGCCCGCAGTGGCCATCGACCTCGCCTCTGACCTCAACCATCGCCTGGGCCAGGTGGCGCAGCGCATCAAGCTCGACGGCGTCACCCACAACGTCTTCCGCGAAGGTGTGCAGACCGGCGACGCGTCGCGGCCGTGGTCGCTGGAGCTGCTGCCGCAACTCATCGAGCCCGCCGACTGGGCGACCATCGAAGCCGGCGTGACACAGCGCGCCGAGCTGCTGGAACAGGTGCTGGCCGATCTCTACGGCCCGCAGACGCTGCTGCACCAAGGCCTGCTGCCCCCGGCGCTGCTGCTGCGCCACCCGGGCTGGCTGCGGCCGATGATCGGCGCGCAGCCGGCGGGTGGGCAGCGGCTGCTGATCGTCGCCTTCGACCTGGCGCGTGGCCCCGACGGCCGCTGGTGGCTGGTGTCGCAGCGCACGCAAGGCCCGTCGGGCCTGGGCTACGTGCTGCACAACCGGCTCGTGATCGCGCGCCAGTTTCCCGACGCGTTTCGTGAACTGCGTGTGCAGCGCATCGCCACCAGCTACCGCCGGCTGCTGGACGCGCTGGAGCAGCGCGCCGCCACCGTGGCCGGCGGCCACACGCCGCGTGTGGTGCTGCTCACACCCGGCCCGTACAGCGAGACCTACTTCGAACACGCCTACCTGGCGCGCTACCTGGGCCTGCCGCTGGTGGAAGGCGGTGACCTCACAGTGCGCGGCGAAGGCTTGTTCCTCAAGACCGTCGAAGGTTTGGAGCCGGTGCACGGCGTGCTGCGCCGCCTTGACGACGACTGGTGCGACCCGCTGGAACTGCGCCCCGACAGCACCCTCGGCGTGCCGGGCCTGCTGCAGGCTGCGCGGACAGGCCGCGTGGCAATGGCCAACGCGCTCGGCAGTGCGTTCCTGGAGTCGCCTGCCGTCCAGGGCTTCCTGCCCGCCATCGCCCAGCGCCTGATGGACCAGACCTTGACGCTGCCGGCGCTGCCCACCTGGTGGTGCGGCGAGGCGGCGTCGTGGCAGAACGTGCGCGGTCAGCTCGACGACAAGGTGCTGCGCAGCACCTTCCCGCGCGACGGCCGCATCACCCGCATCCACGACGCGCTGGACCCCCACCACAGCCAGCGCGCCGCGGTGCACGAAGACCCCGACGCCTGGACCGCACAAGGCCGGCTGCGTTTTTCGCGCGCACCCATCTGGGGCAGTGGTGCGGTCGCGCCGCGCCCGGCCCTGGTGCGTGTCTATGCGATCGCTGAAGGCAACGGCCGCTGGCACGTGCTGCCCGGGGGCATGACCCGCGTCGCGCAGCGCGAAGACGCCAGCGTCTCGATGCAGCGCGGCGGCACCAGCCTGGACACCTGGGTCATGACCGAAGGCGCGGTGGACAGCTTTTCGATGCTGCCCAAGCGGCTGCAGGTGGACGACATCCTGAGCCGCCGCCGCCCTGTCAGCAGCCGCACGGGCGAGAACCTTTTCTGGCTGGGCCGCTACACCGAGCGCACCGAACAGATGGTGCGCCTGGCGCGCGCCACGCTGGCTCTGATCGACGTCGATGCCGACACGCCGATGCCTGTGCTGCAGGCGATGTCGGTGCTGGCCGTGGACACGGGCCTGGCGCCGCGCGGCGTGCCGACGCTGCAGAAATCGGCGCGGCATTTCGAGCGCGCGGTGCTGGCCGCGCTGGGGGATCTCAAACAAAGCGCCAGCATCGCCTACAACCTGGCCTCGCTGGAGCGCTGTGCGGCAGGCCTGCGCGAACGCCTGTCGCCCGAGCAATGGGGCCTGGTGCGCAGCATGGGCGAAAACTTCGCCAGCGCGCTGGACGTGCCCGACGGTGAACTGCCCGTGCTGGCCCAGGTGCTGCCGGCGCTGGACCGGCTGGCGCTGCAGCTGGCGGCCGTCACTGGCACGCAAACCGACCGCATGACCCGCGACCACGGCTGGCGCCTGCTGACCGTGGGCCGTCTGCTGGAGCGCCTGCAGGGCGTGGCGTTGCGGCTGGAAGTGTTCGTCCAGGAGCAGGCCCTCTCCACGGTGCCTGGCGTCGAGGTGCTGCTGGACCTGTTTGACAGCCTCATCACCTTCCGTGCCCGTTACCAGCGCCATGAAGACCTGCTGGCGCTGACTGACCTCTTGGTGCTGGACAGCGCCAACCCGCGCGCCTTTGCCGGCGTGTTGAGGCGTCTGCGCACCGAACTGTCCAAACTGCCGGGCGGTGCCGACAGCCTGCAGCCCTTCCTGGCTTTGCTGCCGGCGCATGGGGCGGGGATGACGCTGGAGTCGCTGCGCGACGCCGACGATGCCGACCTGTCGCAGCGGCTCGAAGCACTGGCCGCCGACCTGGGCGCGACGGCGTCGGCGCTGGCCGAACGCATCGGCGAGCGTTACTTCACGCTGGCGCAGGGCGTGGACCAAAGAGTCTGACAGTGGACATCGAAGTCATCCACGACACCCACTACGCCTACGCGGCGCCGGTGTCGCTGGCGCACCATCTGGCGCACCTGCAGCCCTTGCAGGACGACGCGCAGCAGCTGCTCAGCTTCAGCCTCCTGATCGACCCGCTGCCGGCGCCACCCAACTCTTCACCGGTGGCCAGTGTGGACTCGATGGGCAATGCCCAGTGCCACTTCAGCCTGGCGCAGCCGCACCAGCGGCTGCATGTGCGCGCCAGCAGCCATGTGCGCCTGGCGCCGCGCTTTGGCGGCCTGCAAGCCGAAGCCTCGCCGACGGTGAGCGAGGTCGCTTCGCGCCTGCGCTACGTGGCGGGGGCCGACTTCGAAGCGGCCACGGAATTTGCCATGCCGTCGCCTTACGTGCCGCGTCTGCGTGCGCTGCGCGACTATGGCGCGGCCAGCCTGGCGCCGGGGCGGCCGCTGGCTGCCGCGGCGATCGACCTGATGCAGCGTGTGCACGCCGACTTCCGCTTTGACGCCCACAGCACCGACATCGAAACTCCGTTGACCCAGGTGCTGCTGCAGCGGCGCGGCGTCTGCCAGGACTTTGCCCACCTGATGGCCGGCGTGCTGCGCATGTGGGGCCTGCCGGCGCGCTACGTCAGCGGCTACCTGCTGACCCACGCGCCGGTTGGCGGCATCAAGCTGCAGGGCGCCGATGCCAGCCATGCCTGGGTGCAGGTGTGGTGCCCGGGCACGCCCGGCGTGGGCAAGGACTGCTGGCTCGATCTGGACCCCACCAACAACGTCGTGCCCGGCATGGCCGGCAGTGGGCACGTGCGCGTGGCGGTGGGTCGTGACTTTGGTGACGTGACGCCGCTGCGCGGCGTCATTCGTGGCGGTGGGCGGCACACACTCCGTGTGGGCGTCAACACCCGCTGGCTGCCCGAAGACCTTGACGCCGTCAGCGCCGAAGCCGCGGCGCAGGACCGCGAGTTGCTACAGTGAATTGCCTGGAGAGCGCTGAAAAATGAAGTCGCCATTCGACGAGATGCACACCGCCGACAAGGGCGTGCGCGAACACTACCGTGTCTATGACAGCTGGTTGCAGCGCCAGCCGGCGGCGCAGATGCAGGCCCGGCGCCACGAGGCGGAAATGATCTTCCGCCGTGTCGGCATCACCTTTGCCGTCTATGGCGCCAAGGACGAAGACGGCGCCGGCCGCGAGCGCCTGATTCCCTTCGACCTGATCCCGCGTGTCATCCCCAAACACGAGTGGACGGCGATGGAAGCCGGCCTGCGCCAGCGTGTGACGGCGCTGAACCGCTTCATCCACGACGTCTATCACGGGCAAGAGATCCTCAAGGCCGGCATCGTGCCTGCTGAGCAGGTGCTCAACAACGCCCAGTTCCGCAAAGAGATGATGGGCGTCAACGTGCCGGGCAATGTGTACTCCCACATATCGGGCATCGACATCGTGCGTGCGGGCAACCCCGACGGCAGTGGTGAGTACTACGTGCTCGAAGACAACCTGCGTGTGCCCAGCGGCGTCAGCTACATGCTGGAAAACCGCAAGATGATGATGCGGCTGTTCCCGGACCTCTTCAGCATCCACCGCGTCGCACCCGTCGCCCACTACCCCGACCTGCTGCTGGAAACGCTGCGCGCCGTGGCCCCGGCCGGTGTCAACGAACCCACCGTGGTTGTGCTGAGCCCCGGCATGTACAACAGCGCCTACTTCGAACACGCCTTCCTGGCCCAGCAGATGGGCATTGAACTGGTCGAAGGTCAGGACCTCTTCGTGCGCAGCGGCTTTGCCTACATGCGCACCACGCAGGGCCCGAAGCGGGTGGACGTGATCTACCGCCGCGTCGATGACGACTTCCTCGACCCCGACGCCTTTCGCAAGGACAGCACGCTCGGTTGCGCCGGTCTGCTGGAGGTCTATCGCGCCGGCAACATCACCCTGTCCAACGCCATCGGCACCGGCATTGCCGACGACAAGAGCATCTATCCCTACGTGCCGAAGATGATCGAGTTCTACCTCGGTGAAAAACCGATCCTCAACAACGTGCCCACCTACCTGTGCCGTGAAGCCGAAGGCCTGAAATACGTGCTGGCGAACATGGCTGAACTGGTGGTGAAAGAAGTGCATGGCGCCGGCGGCTACGGCATGCTCGTCGGCCCGGCGGCGACCAAGGCCGAGATCGCGGAGTTCAGCGCCGTCGTCAAGGCCAACCCCAGCAACTACATCGCCCAGCCCACGCTCAGCCTGTCCACCTGCCCCACCTACGTGGACAGCGGCATCGCGCCGCGCCACATCGACCTGAGGCCCTATGTGCTCAGCTCGGGGCAGGACGTGCAGACGGTGCCGGGCGGCCTCACCCGCGTGGCGCTGAAGGAAGGTTCACTGGTGGTCAATTCGTCGCAGGGCGGGGGCACCAAGGACACCTGGGTGCTTGAGGACTGAAAGGAGAAGAAGATGCTTTCACGCACTGCCGACCACCTCTTCTGGATGGCGCGCTACATGGAGCGGGCCGGTCAGGCGCGAAGCGCTTGCGACGCAGTCAGAGCACAGCCGCGCGCGACAGCGCGCAGCGGTGTTTTCGGCCCACAGGAGATCGAAGATGCTGTCTAGGACTGCCGACCACCTCTTCTGGATGGCGCGTTATATGGAGCGGGCCGAAAACACCGCGCGCATGCTCGACGTCAACTACCAGACGTCGATGCTGCCGCAGTCGGCCGACATGGCGCTGCAGGGCTGGAGCGGGCTGCTGTCGATCAGCGAACTGACGCTGCCCTATTCGAAGAAGTACGACTCGGTGAGCGCACGCAATGTCATGGAATTCATGGTGCGCGACGAGAAGAATGCCTCCAGCATCGTCGCCTGCCTGCAGGCCGCGCGTGAAAACGCCCGCGCCGTGCGCGGCGCTCTAACGACAGAAGTGTGGGAAACCCAGAACCAGACCTGGATCGAATTCAACCGCATGCTCAAGGACGACTCCTTCGAGCGCGACCCAAGCTCCTTGTTCGAGTGGGTCAAGGTGCGCAGCCACCAGAGCCGCGGCGTCACGGTGGGCACGATGCTGCAGGACGAAGCGCTGCACTTCCTGCGCATCGGCACCTTCCTGGAACGTGCCGACAACACCGCGCGGTTGCTCGACGTCAAGTTCCAGGCCCTGGCCGGCGGCGACTACTTCGGCCCCGACCCGGCCAAGGACCTGCAGGAAGTGGACTTCTACCACTGGAGCGCGATCCTGCGCTCGGTCTCGGCCTTCGAGATCTACCGCCGCGTCTACCGCAACGTCATCCACCCCGGCAAGGTGGCAGAACTGCTGATCCTTCGCCCCGACATGCCGCGTTCACTGGCCGCCTGCATGAACGAAGCGGTGTCGAACTTGGCGCTGATCGCCAATGAACAAAGCTCTGAAACCCTGCGCCGCGCCGGCCGCCTGAAAAGCGACCTGCGCTACGGCCGCATCGACGAGATCCTGGCGACGGGCCTGCATGCCTACTTGACGCAGTTCCTGGACCGCGTGAACGACCTCGGCGCGGGCATCAGCCGGGACTTCCTGGTGCCCGTAGCGGCTTGAGTTTCACGCGTCGGCCCCAGTCGGGCAGACGCTGCTCCAGCACGCGCTGGGTGAACGCTTGTCGCCTGGCCTGAAACGTGGCTTCGACCTCGGCTTCGTTCACAGCCCGCATGGCGGGTGCCTGGGCCTGCGATGACGCCGCCAAGGAGGCTGCCCCCGCGCCCGGTATCACCGGCAGCAGGTAGGCGTCGTTGCGGTTGTCCAGGTCGGTGCCCGACAGCACCACCAGCGGCAGGAAGCGGTTGCCGTCGCTCACCAGGCCCATGTAGTCGCCCAGGAACAGGCCGCGGGCATTGGGGGCCTGCGCCATGTCGAAGCGGCCCCAGACGACGGTGTCGGCCCAGGCACTGCCGTCGCGCGAAGTCGCCAGCCAGCTGGCGGCCAGCAGCGTGGTGCTGTCGGCGGTGTCGGGCCGCAGGTCGAAGTACAGGAGGCCCACCAGGCCGTCGGCACGCACGTTCAGCGTGGGCGTGAAGGCGGGTGCGCCGCCGCCGTGGCTGGCCTCGACCGGCGCGCTCCAGGTGGCGCCACCGTCGGCGGACCGCGACACGGCGATGGCGTCGCGCACGCCCCCTGAAAAGCGGCTGTCCTGCCAGCCCACCCACAGCGTGCCGTCAGCGCTGGCGGCGATGGTCGGCACGATGCCGCCGTCGCGGATGGCCGTGCCGGTGCTGGCGTCGCGGGCACCGACGGCGCGGTGGTCGGCAACGGTCACGGCGGCAGTCCAGGTGGCGCCGCGGTCGGCCGAGCGCAGCACGCGCACGCTGTTGCTGACCGCGCCGGCGGTCACGTCCACCTGCGTGAAGACGTTGACGAGCCAGCCACGCCAGGCGCCACCGGTCAGCACGACGATGCGGTTGCCGATCGTCTGTGCGCTGCCGCCAGCCGTGGCAGGCGGGCGGTAGATTTCGCGCACCGGCTCCCAACTGCTGCCTGCGTCGGTGGACCGCGCCAGCAGCGTCGGGCCATTGCCGTTGCTGTCCAGACGGTCCCACACCGCATACACGAAGCGCGGGTCCAGCGCGTCGACGGTGAGCGTGTTCTTGTCGTTGAAGAGCGTGGCGCCGTCCTGCACCAGGGCGATTGGCGCCGACCAGGTCCTGCCACCGTCGGTGGAGCGGCTGGCGAGCATGGCACTGCGGCTGTTGGTGGCAAAGGTGGCGCCGCTGAAGGCCAGGCCCATGGCGTGCATGAAACCGTCGCTGCCGACGTCCACCCAGGGGTCGCTCGCCCTTTCGTAGTCGCCGGCAGAAGCCACCGTCGCGCCGCCGCAGCGCGACATCGGCAGCAGCGTGCGGGTCCAGTTGGCGCCGCCGTCCAGCGACGCGGCGGCCACCAGTGCCCGCGCGCCACCGTCGCTCCAGCGGTCTTGCTGCCAGGCGGCCAGCAGGCGCTGCGGGTCAGCCGGCGAGCGCGCGAGCATGGGTTCGACTTCGGCGTTGGCGTAGAGCACGCCCACCGCGCCGCCTCCGGTGCAGCCTGCGGCCACCGGGCTGTCGGCACTGACGCGGCCGGTCGTTGGTGTGAGCGCAGCGGCTGGCGCCGATGCGTTCTCGCCGCCGCCGCCGCCGCAGGCTTGCAGCGCCAGCACAGCCCCAAGCAGGGCGAGGCAGCTTGCCAGGGCTGCATGCCGGCATCCACCCGTGCCGAAGGCCTGCTTGTTCATGTCCGCAGGATAACCAACCCGCGACCTATCATCTTGTCCATGAAACTCCGCCTGGCCCTGCTCATGATGACTTTCGCTGCGTCTGCACCCACGCACGCTGCCACGCCGCCCGTCGCGGCCACCGTGCCCTACACCGTGCACGGCCCGCAAGGTGACCGGGTGGATGAGTACCACTGGCTGCGCGACGACGATCCCAAAGTCAAGCGGCCGGAAATCATCCAGTACCTTGAAGCCGAAAACGCCTACACCGCCGCCACGCTGGCGCCCCTGCAGCCGCTGCAGGACAAGCTGTTGGCGGAGATGCGCGCGCGCATCAGGGACGACGACAGCAGCGTGCCGCAGTACGACCATGGTTGGTGGTTGTGGCGCGAATTCAAGCCCGGCGCGGAGTACCCGCTGTTGATGCGCCAGCGCGGGTCGTCCGAGCGCCCCGACCCGAGGGCGCCGAAACAGTTGCTGCTGGACCAGAACGCCCGCGCCGCCGGCCGCGCCTTCTTCAAGGTCGGCTCCACCCGCATCAGCCCGAACGGCGAGGTGCTGGCCTGGACCGAAGACACCGCAGGCCGCCGCATCCACACGCTGCGTCTTCGCAACCTGCGCACCGGGCAAGACCTGCCCGACACCGTGCCTGGCGTGCTGGAAGACCTGGCCTGGGCCAACGACAGCCGGACACTTTTCTACATCCTGCAAGACCCGGTCACGCTGCAGAGCGGTCCGGTGTACCGCCACCGCATGGGAACGCCGGCCGCCAGCGACGTGCAGGTCTTTGACGAAGCCGACAAGACGCTGTTCGTGGGCTTGTCCAACACCGCGTCGCGCAAATACGTGCTGATCCAGATCGGCGGCACCGACACTTCTGAGACCCGTGTCATCGACGCTGACGCACCCACCACTCCCGCGCGCGTGGTGCTGGCGCGACGCGGCAACGTGCGCCACACGGCCGACCACCTGGACGGCCGCTGGGTCATCCGGACCAACGAAGGCGCGCCCAACTTCAAGCTCGTGGCCGCACCGCAGCGCGCGCCGGACGACCGGCGGCTCTGGCGCACGCTGGTGCCCGGGCGCGAGCAGGTCACGATCGAACACGTGTCACTGATGAAGGCCGGCATCGCGCTGCAGGAACGGGTGGACGCCGACACGCAGGTGCGGCTTCTGAGCGGTGCGCGCGGCACCCGGTCCACACCCGTGGCCGCCGCGCCGGCCACCACTGTGGCGCTGGGCGGCAACCCCGACCCGCACGCTGCACATCTGCGTTATGCCGTCACGTCGATGGTGCAGCCGCTGGCCACCTGGGACTTGAATTTCGCCACCGGCCATAAACTGTTGCGCAAGGTGCGCGAAGTGCCCGGCTACGACGTCACCGCCTACAGCACGACACGCATCTGGGCAGGCGCGCGGGATGGCAAGCGCGTGCCGGTGACGCTGGCCTGGCGGCCCGACAAGGCGCGCGCCGACGGCAAGTCGCCGCTGTACATCCTGGGCTACGGCGCCTACGGCAGTTCCTACGACGCCACCTTCTCGGCCAGTCGCGCCAGCCTGCTGGACCGCGGCTTCGTGGTGGCGATCGCCCACGTGCGTGGTGGCGCGGAACTGGGTGAAGGCTGGTACGAAGACGGCCGCCTGATGCAGAAGAAAAACACCTTCAACGACTTTGTCGATGCCACCGACGCGCTCGTCAAGGCCGGCTGGGGCGCGGCCGACAGCGTCTTTGCCAGCGGCGGTTCAGCCGGTGGCTTGTTGATGGGTGTGGTGGCCAACGAAGCGCCGGCCAAATACCGCGGCATCGTGCTGGACGTGCCTTTCGTGGACGTCATCAGCACCATGCTCGACGACACGATTCCGCTCACCGCCAATGAATGGACGCAGTGGGGCAATCCGAAGGAAAAAGCCGCACACGACTACATGCTGTCGTATTCGCCTTACGACAACCTGCGTGCGCAGGCCTACCCGGCGATGCTTGTCACCACGGGGCTGTGGGATTCGCAGGTGCAGTACTTCGAGCCGGTGAAGTTTGTCGCCCGCCTGCGCGCCCGCAAGACCGACAAGAACCCGCTCCTGCTGGCCGTGAACATGACCGCCGGGCATGGTGGCGCGTCCGGGCGCTTCTCGGAACTGGCCGAAGTGGCGCGCGAATATGCCTTTGTGCTGGACCTGGCAGGGAAGCGCGAGTGAGTCCGGCTAACGCTGCAAACGCGTAGCCCGCAGCGCGGCTGCCAATTCGATGACCGCCATCGCGTAGTAGCTGCTCCAGTTGTAGCGCGTCACGACGTAGAAATTCTGCGTGCCGGCGACATAGCTCGGCGCGGCGTCGCCGTTCTGCAGCTCCACCAGTGCCAGCGGGCCGTCGTGCGCACGGCCGGCGCTGCTGAGGACAGCACCGCGCTCTGCAAACTGCTTGGCGCTGAAGGTGGGCACGATGTCCGGGCCCAGCAGCACGGCGCGGTCCGCGCTGTCCACCGGCACGGCCACCTCAAAGTGCGTGGGCAGGTCGCGCTGCCAGCCGAAGCTGGCGAAGTAGTGGGCCACGCTGCCGATGGCGTCGGCGGCGTTGCGCTGCAGGTTGATGTGGCCGTCGCCGTCCATGTCCACGGCAAAACGGTTGATGCTGCTGGGCAGGAATTGCGGCAGGCCCATGGCACCGGCGTAGGACCCCTTGGCACTCAGCGGGTCGTTGCCTTCACGGGCGCAGAGCACGAAAAATTCTTCCAGTTCGCCGCGGAAGAAGCTGCTGCGGTCCTTGCGGCCGGGCGGGAAGTCGAAGGCCAGCGTCGCCAGCGCGTCGATGATGCGGAAGTTGCCGGTGACGCGGCCGTAGAAGGTTTCGACACCGATGATGGCCACCACGATGTCTGCCGGCACACCCCAGCGGTCCTGCGCTTCCTGCAGCCAGGCTTCGTGGTCGCGCCAGAAGGCCAGGCCAGCGGCAATGCGCTGCGGCTCGATGAAGCGCGCGCGGTAGGCCGCCCAGTTCTTGGCCGTGCCGGCGGGCGGCGGCATGATGAGTTTGCGCACGCCGTCCAGGCGCTGGGCTTGGGCCAGTTGCGCGTCGATCCACGCCGCCGGCAAGCCGTTGCGTTCGGCCACTTCGGTGGCAAAGGCCTGGGCAGCTGGGTGGCGGGCGTAGGTGGGTGTGGCGGCGCTGCCGGGCTTGGGGCGCGCGGCCTGGGCCCACAGGGGCATCGACAGCAGCAGGGTCAGCGCGGCGCGGCGTGCAGTGGGCGACGTCGAGGCAATGGGTACAGATGGTGAAGGGGGCATGGCAGGATTATCGGCATCGCCGCCCTGGCACCGCCTGTTTCAGGGACTGCAGCAGGGCCTACAGCAAAGTGCTGGCGGCCCGGGTGCTTTGCGGGTCTGCCTGCTGCAGTTCGCGTTCGCCCAGCAGGCGCAGCAGCGCGTCGCCGTTCAGCGGCTTGGGCAGGCAGGCGTCGGCGCCGGCCTGCCGGGCCCGCAGGTGGTGGACTGCATCGTCACGGTCCAGCAGCAGCACCACCGTGGGCGGCGGGCGCTGGCGCGCGGCGGTGCTGCGCTTGATGGTCTTGCAGAGGTGGAAGCCGTCCAGCCCGTCAAGCCCGCTGGCGACGAAGACCCACTCGAAGTGGTGGCGCGCCACGCGTTCGATGGCCTGCGTGGCTTCTCGCACCAGGTGGAGCTGAAAGCCAAAGCGCTGCAGATGGTCGGCCATGAAGCGCAGCACGGCGTCGCTTTCATCCACCACCAGCACGTGGTCCAGCGGCGCACGGCCACGCCGTGGCGCAGGCGCTGGCGAGCCGCCGGGGCTTGCGGTAGCGCGTGGCTTGTCGGCAGCACTGGGGGCAGCACTGGGGGCAGCAGTGATGGAAGCACTGCGGGCAGCACTGTTGGCACCACTGCGGACAGCTGCGGCGCCAAAGCGTGCCAGTTCGTCCTGCACGCGCTGCACGGCTGCAGACACGGCCGGGCTTGCCTGCACCAGGGCTTGCAATTCGCGCCAGAGCGCAGCCATGCTGATCGGGCGTGGCAGCTGTGCCGCCGCGCCCGGCCGTGGCGTGGTGCCGAGCATGACGGCGCTGGCCATGCGACGCTGGCGCAGCACCGCTTCGACGCTGGGCTCATGGTCGGCGTTGACGACGGCCACGCTGCAGGATGCCAAGTCCTCGGCGAGCACAAAGACCATGTCGGACTCGCTGCCACCTTGCAGGCCGGCCCGCAGATGGTCGCGTTCAAAAGTCGTGAATCCGATCAAGGCAAGGCGTATGGCTGGGCGCATGGGAGGGTATCGTGACTGCACACCACGATGTCGGCCGCTGGCGGCTGCACTTGAGGCCTGCCGCGGGTCAGCCGCTCAGGACTGGCGCGCGCAGGCCTTGGCCGCCGCCCTGAATTCGCGCCACCAGCCGGCATGCGATCGAGTCGAACCCGCCGCACCCGCCGCGCCTGCCGCAGCGCCATACCGCAGCCGGTCTAGCGCGTCCAGCTGCTGCGCCACGGCTTCGCCAGTGATGCCCAGTTGTTGCCGCACCTGGGCGGCGCGGCCCCGGGGTGCCTGGTGCGGCAGCACCACCACGCCCAGTGCCTGCAGTTGCCGCATGACGCGGGTCTGCAGCCGTTGCCACGGGTCCTGGTGGTGGCGGTCCCACCAGGCCCAGGCCGCGCCGGCCAGCGCACCGCTGCACAGCAGCAGGATCAGCGTGGTCGCCAGGTCCTGCCAGTTGGGGGACTCGAAGCCCAGGTTCTTCAGCAGGTCGAACTGCTGGCCGCGAGAATAGTTCAGCACCCACTGGTTCCAGCGGTTGTTGACGGTTTCCAGCGCCGCGCGCATCTGCGCCGCAAAGGCCGGGCTGATGCTGTTCATGGCACCGGCCACCAGGCCCGGGGGCGGGCGCAGGCTGCGGCCGCGCTGCACACGGTCGGGTGCCACGGCGGCGGTCGGGTCGATGCGCAGCCAGCCCACACCGGCCTGCCAGATTTCGGCCCAGGCGTGGGCATTGCGCTGGCGCACGACGACATAACCGTCCTGCAGGTCGGGGTCAGCGCCCTGGTAACCGGTGACCACGCGCGCCGGCACGTCCATGGCGCGCATGACGACGACGAAGGCACTGGCGTAGTGCTCGCAGAAACCCAGCTTGCGGTCGAGCCAGAAGTCGTCGATCGCGTTGCCGCTGTAGGGGCCTGGCTCCAGCGTGTAGGTGTACTCGCCGCTGCGGATGTGCGCCAGCACGGCGTTCGCCAGCGTGCGCGCGTCCGCGTTTTGCAGCGCCGGTTGCTGGCGCAATTGCGCCGCCCACTGCAGCGTGCGCGGGTTGGCGTTGGGCGGCAGATCGACCAGGTCGCGCAGGCCCAGCACGTCCTGCTGCGGGCCATGGCGGTGGCTGAGCCAGGCGCTGACTTCGACACGCTGGCGTTCCTGCAGCGGGCGGTCGGTCTGCCACTGGCCGTCGCTGCGCAGCGTCAGCAACCAGCCTTCGATGCGCGGCGCGCTGTCGGCGCGGTCGGGCGTCATTTCCAGCAGCGGCAGCAGCGGCAGCTGGCTCGGTTCCAGCGTCATCTCGTAGCGCAGCGGTGCGCCCAGCAATTGCAGTTCGAGCCGCGGCCTTTGTGCGGCGGGGAACTTGGGCACCAGGCGCGTCCAGTCGCGGCCGTCAAAAGTGCTCAGCACCGGGCCGCGGAAGTAGAGCTGGTCGGGCTGCGGCACGGGGCCGAAGAAACGCAGACGCAGGGCCACGGAATCGTCTTCGGCGATGGCCGCCACGCCGCCCAGCCGCATGCTGCCCGACAAGCCCGTGCGGCCCACCGCGTCTTGCGGCAGGCCCCACAACGGGCCGATGCGCGGGAACAGCATGAACATCACCAGCATCACCGGCAGCGCCAGCACGGCCGCGCGTGCCGCCACCGCGCCGGCACGCAGCAGCGGCGGCCTGCCCACCGGCATGTGCGCCAGCACAAGCGCCGTGAGCAGGCCCCACACCGACACCAGCAGCCACAGGCCGGTGGCCAACGACTGCGAATACAGGAAGTGCGTCAGCACCAGAAAGAAGCCGAGGAAGAAGACCACCAGCGCGTCGCGTCGGGCGCGCAATTCCAGCGTCTTCAGCGACATCAGCACCACCAGCAGCGTGATGCCGGCTTCCTTGCCCAGCAGCGTGCGTTCACCCCACAGCGTGAGGCCACCAGCCAGTACGAGGATCGTGCTGATGAGCAAGCGGCTGGGCAGCGCCGAGGCCGTCAATGCCAGCCGGGTGCGCCAGCCCAGCAGAAGGGCGGTCATGGCCGTGCACCACAGCGGCAGGTGCAGCAGATGCGGGGCCACCGTCCAGCCGATGACGGCCATCTGGAAGAGGGTGTCGCGGGCGTCGCGCGGCAGGTGCGCGGCGCGTTCGCGAAGACCTGAAATCAGGACCACAGCGCCAGCATGTCCAGCGCCGCGCGGCGGTGGCTTTCGCCTTGTTGCGGCGGCAGGTCGCGCCCCGGCAAACGCAGGCCGCAGTCCAGGCCTTCGCGGTCCGCCAAGAGCACCCAGGCGGCCATGCGCGACAGGCGGTGTTCGGTGTCCGCGCCAGCCGCATCCGACCAGTCCAACCACAGCGCGCGGCTGGCGGTGCCAGCGGTTTCGCGGCTCACCAGTTCACCGCTGCGCGCCACCTTCTTCCACACCACCTGGCGCATGGTGTCGCCACGGCGCCAGGGGCGCACGCCGTCGAGTTCGCTGCCGCTGCTGCGTGTGGTGTGGCGTTCATCGCCTGGCGTGGCGGACGATTGCGGCAGCGGCGGCGTGGGCTGTTCGGGCCGCGGCCAGGCCAGTGCGCGGGCCGCCGGGCGCCACACCGTCCAGGCGCGGAAGAGGCCGAAGGGGAACATCGTCTCCAGCACCAGCACCGGCACCGCGTGCCAACCGCGGTGCGGCGGCACGAAGCTCAGGTGCGCGCTGGCCTGGCCGCCGGCGGGCGCGTCGCACCACGCAAAGCTGTTGCCGAAGGTGGCACGGTCTTCAAAGCGCAGCGCCAGGCCGTGGCGTTCACGGCCGGGGTTGGTCAGCACCACTTCCAGCCGCGCCGGGTCACCTGCAAAGACTGAAGGCACCGGCCGCAGGTGCAGCGTCAGGCCGCGCAGGTTGGCGTGCGTGAGGTGCATCGACACGATGCCGGTACCGGTCAACAGGAACGTCAGGGCGAAGCCCAGGTTGAGCTGGTAGTTGATGGCCGCCAGCAGCATCACGACAAGCGTGCCGGCAAAGAGGAAGCCGGCCTTGGTGGGCAGGATGTAAATGTTGCGCTGACCCAGCTCCCAGCTGTCGGTGTGCGGCAGGCGCGCCTGCCACCAGCGGCGGAACTGCGCGCGTGGTGTCCACACGGAAAGTATGTTGGCGGCGACCACCGCGGTCACGGTATCGGAGTCGCCTCGACCATCGCGCGCACCTGTTCGAAGGGCCCGCGCCCGGCGCCAGACACTGGCACCAGCCGGTGCGCGATGGCCTGCGGCAGCACGGCCTGCAAGTCGTCTGGCGCCACGTAGTCGCGCCCGCCCATCAGCGCGCGCGCCTTGGCCACGCGCAGCGCGGCCATGCCGGCGCGGGGCGACAGGCCCTGCACGAACCAGGCGCCAGACCGGGTGGCGGCGATCAGCGCCTGCAGGTAGTCCAGCAGCGGCGCCGCGGCGCGCACGTCCAGCACCTGCAACTGCGCGACCTGCAGTTCAGGCGGCGTCATCACCGGCCGCAGTTGCATCGCAGCGTGACGGCGGTCACCGCCGCTGAGCAACTCACGTTCCGCCGCGCGGTCAGGGTAGCCGAGCGTGATGCGCAGCAGGAAGCGGTCGAGCTGGCTTTCGGGCAGCGGGTAGGTGCCAAGCTGGTCGCTGGGGTTTTGCGTGGCGATGACGAAGAAGGGCTTGGGCAGCGCGCGGGTTTCGTTTTCCACCGACACCTGCTGCTCTTCCATCGCTTCCAGCAGCGCGCTCTGGGTCTTGGGACCGGCGCGGTTGATCTCGTCCGCCAGCAGCACCTGCGCAAAGACCGGGCCGGGGTGGAAGACGAAGGCGTCCTTGGCGCGTTCGAAGACGCTGACGCCGATCAGGTCGCTGGGCATCAGGTCGGCGGTGAACTGCACACGCCGGAAGTCCAGCCCCAGCGACACCGCAAGGGCATGCGCCAGCGTCGTCTTGCCGACCCCCGGGACGTCTTCGATCAGCAGGTGGCCGGCGGCCAGCAGGCAAGCGATGCAGTCTTCGATCTGCGGGCGTTTGCCAACGACGATCGTGCTAATCTGGTCAACCAGCCGCGAGAGCTGGCGCGTGAGGCTTGCGTCCATGCGTGGGACCTTACCCGATAAGCAGGGGACTTGATTTTGAGATGAGCACAGCCTTCTACAGCCATTCAGACTGCCGCGGCCACGACATGGGCGCGGGCCACCCCGAATGCCCGGCGCGGCTGGATGCGATCACCGACCACCTGCTGGCCACCGGCCTCGACGTGGCGCTGGACTACCGCGACGCCCCGGTGGCCACGCCGGAACAATTGGCGCGTGCCCACAGTTCCAACTACGTGGCCGAAATCGAAGACCTGCTGCAGCAGGTGCAAGACGGCGGCGAGCCGCGTGCGCTGGACCCCGACACCGTCGCCAGCCGCGGCACGCTGGCCGCCGCGTTGCGCGCGGCGGGTGCGGCCGTGGCGGCCACCGACGACGTCATTGCCGGCCGTGCCAGCAACGCCTTCTGCGCCGTGCGCCCACCCGGCCACCACGCCACGCGCGACAGCGCCATGGGCTTTTGTTTCTTCAACAACGTCGCCGTTGCAGCGCGCCACGCGCTGGACGTGCATGGCCTGGAGCGCGTGGCCATCATCGACTTCGACGTCCACCACGGCAACGGCACCGAAGACATCATCGCCGGCGATGACCGCGTGCTGATGTGCAGCTTCTTCCAGCACCCGCTGTACCCCTACAGCGGCGGCGTGCCCAAGGGCACGAACATGGTCAACGTGCCGGTGGCGCCGTACACGCGGGGCGCGGCCGTGCGGCAATTGATCGCCGAGACGTGGTTGCCGGCGCTGAATGCATTCAAGCCGCAGATGGTCTTCATCAGCGCCGGTTTCGACGCCCACCGCGAAGACGATCTGGGCCAGATGGGCCTCATCGAAGACGACTACGCCTGGATCACGCGCGAAATGCTGCGCGTGGCGCGGCAGCATGGGCAGGGCCGCGTCGTGTCGTGCCTGGAAGGCGGCTATGCGCTGGGGGCGCTGGCGCGCAGCGTGGCCGCGCACCTGCGGGTGCTGGCGGATGTCGATTGATGTCCTTTCTTGAAGTTGTACCGCTGACCCCATGACTCCCACTTTTTCGGCCGCAGAGTTCGGCCAGCTCGCACGCGGGCTGCTCAAGCCTTCGGCGCTGATCGAACTGGCCATCTTCTTCGGCTGCCTGCTGCTGGCCTGGGCGGTGGTGCGGCTGCTACGCGGCGCCGCGCCCACGCCCGGTTCAACCTGGTTTGGCGACCGCATCTTTGACGGGGCCCTGTTCCCCGCGCTGGCGCTGCTGCTGGCGCTGCTGGCGCGTTGGGTGATTTTCAACTTCTGGCATGACCAGCTGACGATTGCCGTCTTCAAGCTCGTGGTGCCGATCCTGACGTCACTGGCGGTCATCCGCCTGACGGTGCGGGTGCTGGGGGTGACGTTCCCCCACTCAGGCCTGATGCGCGTGGTGGAGCGCAGTGTCTCGTGGCTGGCGTGGATCGCCGTGGTGCTGTGGATCACCGGTCTCTTGCCGCTGCTGCTGCAGGAGCTGGACAGCATCACCTGGAAGCTCGGTGGCACGCAGGTGTCGGTGCGCAACATGCTGGAAGGCGCCATCAGTGCGGTGCTGGCGCTGCTGCTGGCACTGTGGGTGAGTTCGCTCCTCGAAGCGCGCCTGCTCAGCGGCGCCACCGACAACATCAGCATCCGCAAGATGGCGGCCAACGCGCTGCGCGCGCTGCTGCTGTTCATGGGACTGATCTTCGCGCTGTCGGCCGCCGGCATCGACCTCACGGCGCTGGGCGTGCTGGGCGGTGCGCTTGGCGTGGGCATCGGCTTCGGCCTGCAGAAGCTGGCGGCCAACTACATCAGCGGCTTTGTCATCCTGGCCGAACACAGCATGCGCATCGGCGACATGGTGAAGGTCGATGGCTTTGAGGGCCGCATCACCGACATCACCACGCGCTACACCGTCATCCGCGCGCTCAACGGCCGCGAGTCGATCGTTCCGAACGAAATGATGATCACGCAGCGGGTCGAAAATTCTTCACTCGCTGACCCCAAGGTGCAGATGAGCACGGTGATGCAGGTGGCCTACGGCACCGACCTGGACACGCTGATGCCGAAGTTGTGCAGCGCGCTGGCCGCGGTGCCGCGCGTGGTGGCCGACCCGGCGCCGATCGTGCTGTTGTCGGCATTCGCCAGCGACGGGCTGGAACTGACGCTGGCCTTCTGGATTGCGGACCCGCACAACGGCCAGAGCAATGTGCGCTCACTCGTCAACCTGGCGGTGCTGCGGGTGCTGGACGAAGCCGGCGTCGAGATCCCGTTTCCGCAGCGCGAGTTGCGGGGCTGGCCCGCGGGGCTGGCCGAAGCTTTGGCGCCAGAGGCCAAACCGCCGGACTCCAGCGGCGCGCCCACGCCCACGCGATGAGCCGGCGGTGGTGCTTGACACCTCCGCTATGCTGATGCAATGCAGGCCTTGAGCTTCCTTCGCAGACACGGCATGCCGCCCTGGCAGACGTGGCTGCTGGCATCCGTGTTGTTGGCAGCGCAATGGCTGTCGCTGGCGCACCGCGTGGACCACGCACCTGGCCTTGCTGCCAGCGTGCAGGAAGAGCACTTGGATGGGCACGCCCCGGGTGGGGCCAGCTGCCAGCTGCTCGACCATCTGGGTCTGGCGGACGCCTTGCCCGGGCTGGTCTTGTCGCTGCCCGTGGTGGCCTGCGCCGATGGCCTGTCAGCAGCGGTGCTGCGTTCCGTAGGGCACCGCCCCGCGCCGTCTGCCTTCCTCGCCCGCGCGCCACCCCGCGCCTGAAGGCGGGCTGGAGTCTCTGACTCCAGGCCCCCCTTCAACAACCTGAAAACCTCCCCGTCGCCGGCTGCTCAGCCGCACGGGTCAGCGAGTTCACTCCGCGAGTTCTCTTCGCGTTTGTGCCTGCGCAGTCCTTGCGCGGCACGGTTGTCTTGGCAAGGAATATTCATGATCTCTTCAATTCCCCTGCAGCGCGTCGCCGCCTGCACCGCGCTGCTGTGCAGCACCTGGGTGGCCGCCCAGGAAACCATCGTCATCACCGGCAACCCGCTGCGCCGCGAGCGCGGCGCAGAAGCCGCCAGCAGCTTGTCGGGCGACGCCCTGGCCGCGCGCCGCGCCAGCACCCTGGGGGAGACGCTGGACGGCCTGCCCGGTGTCGCCGCCAGCGGCTTCGGGCCCAATGCCAGCCGCCCCGTCATCCGCGGCCTGGACGGCGACCGCGTGCGGATGCTGGACAACGGCGGCGCGGTGATCGACGCGTCCAACCTCAGCTTCGACCATGCGGTGGCCATCGACCCGCTGGTGGTCGAGCGCATCGAAGTGCTGCGCGGCCCGGCCGCCTTGCTCTACGGCGGCAACGCCACCGGCGGCGTGGTCAACACCATCGACAACCGCATCCCGCGCGTGCCCATCACCGGCCTGGCGGGCCGCGCGGATGTGCGCCTCGGCGGCGCCAGCGATGAACGCTCGGGCGCGGTCGTGCTGGATGCAGGCATGGCCAACGGCTTTGCCTGGCACGCCGACGTGGTGGGACGCCGCAGCGGCGACCAGCGCGTGCCGCGCTACACGCCCACCGTGGACGGTGCCGCGCTCGACCCGAGCGAACGTGTGCGCAACTCCGCCGCCGAAAGCCACAGCGCTGCGCTGGGCGCCGGCTGGGTCGGTGACAGCGGGTACCTGGGTGCATCGGTCGATACGCTGCGCAACCAGTACGGCGTCACGGCCGAGCCCGATGTGCACATCAAGCTGGAGCGCGACCGCCTGGCGCTGGCGGGTGAACGCCGTTTTGGCAGCGGCTTCATCCGCAGCCTGTCGCTGCAGGCCAGCAACACGCGCTACAAGCACGAAGAAGTCGAAGGCAATGGCGACGTCGGCACCACCTTCGCCAGCCGCGGCCAGGACATGCGGCTGGAACTGCGCCACGCCCCCGTGGGCGGTGTCGAAGGCGTGTGGGGCTTGCAGAGCGACAGGCTGAAGTTCTCGGCCCTGGGTGAAGAGGCTTTTGTGCCCAGCACGAACACGCGTTCGCAGGCGCTGTTTGCGCTGGAAGAACTGCCGCTGAAAGCGGTGACGCTCAGCGCCGGCGTGCGCCTGGAATCGGCCCGCATCAGCTCTGACGGCGACGCGCCGGGTGCGGCGACGCAGCGCTTTGGCGACGCTGCTTCGCGCCGCTTTCAGCCGCTGAGTTATTCACTCGGCGCGCGCAGCGATATCGCCTCCGGCTGGCAGCTGCTGGCCAGCGTCGGCCACACCGAAAGGGCGCCCGCCTACTACGAGCTGTACGCCAACGGCGTGCACGTGGCGACGAATGCCTACGAGCGCGGTGACCCGCAGCAGGCGCTGGAACGCAGCCGCCATGCGGAACTGGGCCTGGCCTGGAAGAGTGGCGCACACAGCCTGAAGGCGACGGTCTTCCAGAGCCGCTTTGCCAACTTCATCGCGCTCGATGCCAGCGGCGTGGACATCACACTGCCGGGTGCGCCAGGTGACCCGCCGATCAGCGTGCCCGAGTACCTCTTCACGGGCGTGAAGGCGCGCATGCGGGGGTTGGAAGTTGAGCTCCGCGGCCGTCTGATGACCGGCGCTGTTCACGTTGACCTGACGGCCGGCCTGGACCTGCTGCGTGGCGACAACCTGAGCACTGGCGAGCCGCTGCCGCGTGTGTCGCCGGCGCGGCTGCGCATGGGGCTGGAGGGCGGCACCGACGCCTGGCACGCCGGCGCCGAACTGCGCCACATCGCGCGCCAGAGCCGCGTCGGCAGCAACGACACGCCGACCGACGGCTACTCGGTGCTCGACCTCTGGGCTCGCGGCAACATCCTGCCCGCTGGCCGGATGGGCTGGTTTGCCAAGCTCGGTAACGTCGGCAATGCGCTGGGCTACAACGCGGTGGCGGTGGCCACCATCCGCGGCCTCGTGCCGCTGCCGGGGCGTGCGCTGACGGTGGGGCTGAATGCGCGGTGGTGAATGGGTCATGAAGTGGTGGTGAAGCGTGCAGGGGTGGCTACACTCCCGCGCCGCCACCGCCCCTCTTCCGAAAGCCCGATGCGCACCGACCCGATCTGGCAGACCGCCCTTGTGCCCGTCCAGGCTCAGAGCGAGCGCATGCGCGCTCAGTTGGCGATCGACGCGGCCGGTGTCGGCGTCTGGGAACGCGACCTGCAAGGGCGCGTGCTGCACTGGAACGACGCCATGTACCGGCTGCGCGGTTTCGACCCCGCCAACGCACCGTCCCCCGACGAATTGATGGACCGCCTGACCCACCCCGAAGACCGCGCCGCGTTGCAGGGCGTGTACCTGCAGCACATCGCCAGCGGCCAGCCTTACCGGCAGGAACTGCGCGTGCGCGGCCCGGACGGCCAGTGGACGTGGCTGCTGACGCAGGGCCTGGTGATGCGCGACGAACAGGGTCAGGCGGTGGGCATGGCGGGCGTCAATCTCGACATCACCGAGCGCAAACGCGCGGCCGAGCTGGCGCTGGAAAAGCAGCGCATCGAACAGGCCAGCCGCGACAAGTCGGCCTTCATGGCGCGCATGAGCCACGAACTGCGCACGCCAATGAACGCGGTGCTGGGTTTTGCACGCCTGCTCGACGGCGACGCTGACGAGCCGCCCACGCCGCGCCAGCGCGAAAGGCTGGCGCACATCAGCACCGCCGGCAAGGCACTGATGGTGCTGATCGACGACCTGCTGGACACCGCGCGCCGTGAAGCACCGCCCGCAAGCGCACCGAAAGCCGGCGCGCTGCAGGTGCTGTGTGTGGAAGACAACCCCGTCAACCTGCAGTTGGTGCGAGAACTGCTGGCGATGCGCCCCGCCGTGCGCCTGCGCACCGCCGAAGACGGCGCTTCAGGCCTGGCCGCGGCGCAGGCCGAGCCGCCCGACCTGCTGCTGCTGGACGTGCAGCTGCCCGACATCAACGGCCTGGACGTGATGCGCCGCCTGCGCGCCCAGCCGGCCCTGGACCAGTGCCGCATCGTGGCGCTGTCGGCCGACGCCATGCCCGAGCACATCGCGGCCGCACTCGCAGCGGGCTTTGACGACTACTGGACCAAGCCGATCCAGTTTGACCGCTTCCTGGCGGGCATCGACGAACTGGCTCAGGGTGCAAGCCGTTCGCGAATCCAGCCGACGCCTGGCTGAGCTTCATTCATACGGTACCGAAGGCGGTCATGCAAACGGCTCTTGCGCCCTTGCCAGAATTCCCAGCGGTCGGGCAGCAGCCGGTAGCCGCCCCAGTGCGGCGGCCGCGGCGGGTTCAGGGCGTGCAGTGCGGCGGCCTTGGCGGCGCCTGCCACCAGCACTGCGCGCGAGCTGATGACGCGGCTTTGCGGCGATGCCCAGGCGCCCAGGCGCGAGTCCAGTGGTCGCGTCGCGTAGTAGGCATCGGACTCCTCGGCGCTCGTCTTCTGCACGGTGCCTTCGATGCGCACCACACGTTCCAGCTCGACCCAGTGGAACTGCAGCGCGGCCATCGGCAGGTGGCCCAGTTCCTGGCCCTTGCGGCTTTCGTAGTTGGTGAACCAGACGATGCCGCGGGCGTCGAAACCCTTGATGAGCACGATGCGCGTCGAAGGCCGGCCGTCGGCGCCGACGGTCGCCAGCGTCATCGCATTGGGTTCGGGCAACTGGGCCTGCAGCGCCTGGTCGAACCAGCGCTGAAACTGCGCCAGCGGATCGGCGGCGGAGGCCGATTCGTCCAGCTCGTCTTTTTCGTAACTCTTGCGCAGTGCGGCGATGTCCATGGTGCAAGTGTAGGAGCGGACTGGAACGACGCCGCGCCACGCCGTCGCCGGCTGAAACTCGATGAAACACCCGGGCTAGGAAATGCATGTGACCCAGTGCGAAGGGGAGCATCCCTTACGTGGAAGACCGTAAGTGAACGTCCCACTACCTGCACCCGGGTGGCGTCGCCATTCTTGGGACTCAGGAGGGCACGCCCGCACCTCAAGAACGGGCACTCTGCAACCATGCGCATCCGCCCCACCATCATCGTGCCAGCCGCTGGCCGCGGAAGCCGTTTCGGCGGCCCCTTGCACAAGCTGGAGCAGCCCTTCGAAGGCGGCACGGTGCTGGGCGCGACATTGCGCCACGCCATCGAGACCCAGCTTCCGGTGCTGGTGGTGACCACCGCCGCAATGGCGCCGCTGGTGGCCCGGCAAGTGGCGACGCGCGACATCCTGGTGCTGAGCAGCGGCGAAGCGGCGCGCGGCATGGGCTACACCATCGCCGCAGGCGTGGCCGAAAGGTCGGGCGCGCCGGGCTGGATCGTGCTGCCGGCCGACATGCCGCTGGTGCGCCCTGGCACCGTGCTGGCGGTGGCCACGGCGCTGGAACAGCACCCGGTGGTCTATGCCCAGTACCGCGGACGCCGGGGCCACCCGGTGGCCTTTGCGGCCGAGTTGTATTCGGAACTGATCCTGCTGGACGGTGACGACGGCGCGCGGCGCGTGGTGGCGCGCTACCCCTCACACGGACAGGATGTGGACGACCCCGGCGTGCTGCTGGACGTGGACACGGCGGCCGATCTGGATCTGCTGCGCGCCAGCGCGGCCGCGCAGCCCGAGAACGGCTAACCGGCGACCGAAGTCCGGTCGATCAGAGCAAGCCCTGCTGCTGTGCCAGCGCCATCAGGCGTTCAATCTCGCGGTCGTGCACACCGCGTTCGCGCAAGGCATGAGGCCAGCGCCTGCACCGGGCCGTGCGCCGTCTGGCAGCGCAGCAGGCGGGCGTCATAGTCGCCAGTGGGCATCTCGCGGGCCCACAGGCGGTCCGGCTGGGCTTCGGCGTTGTCTGGCCGCAGCCGGTGCACCCCGCCGCGGCAAGCCCCGCCTGGCCGCAGCGCAGGCTTCTCGCTCACGAGCCACCACATCGCACGGCCCGCGCTTCAGACGCCCCAGCAAGGCGTGCCGGATGATTTGACGATGTAACTCGGTTACTTAATAATTGCAGCCATGGTTACAACGCGGTCCGGCATGAACAGCGTCCTCCTTGAAGTCACCCAGAGAATCACCGAACGCAGCGCGGCGCAGCGGCAGGCCTATCTGGCGCGCATCACGCGCATGGCGGCTCGCGCACCCGGCGCCGAGCGCATGGGTTGCGCCAACGTGGCGCATGCCTTTGCTGCGCTGCCGGCCCCGGACAAGTTCCGCGTCGTCGCAGAAAAGGCGGCGAACATCGGCGTGGTCACGTCCTACAACGACATGCTGTCGGCGCACCAACCCTATGAAGGCTATCCGGCGTTGATCCGCGAAGAGGCGCGCAGCCTCGGCGCTACGGTGCAGGTGGCCGGTGGCGTGCCGGCGATGTGCGACGGCGTCACGCAGGGCCTGCCGGGCATGGAGTTGAGCCTCTTTTCGCGCGACACCATCGCCATGGCCACGGCGGTGGCGCTGAGCCACGATGTCTTCGACGCCGTGCTGCTGCTGGGCGTGTGCGACAAGATCGTGCCCGGGCTCCTGATCGGCGCCTTGCACTTCGGCCACTTGCCCTGCGTCTTTGTGCCCGCCGGGCCGATGAGCACGGGGCTGTCCAACAACGCCAAAAGCAAGGTGCGCGAACAGGCTGCGCAGGGCCTGGTGGGCCGCGACGCGCTGCTGGCGGCCGAGAGCGCGGCGTACCACGGCCCCGGCACCTGCACCTTCTACGGCACGGCCAACAGCAACCAGATGCTGCTGGAAGCGATGGGCCTGCACGTGCCCGGCGCCGCCTTCGTGCACCCGCATGCCGGCCTGCGTGAGGCCTTGACGCGCGAAGCGGTGCGCACGGCGCTGGCCATCACGTCGCGCGGTGAACGCTTCACGCCCATCGGCCGGCTCGTCGATGAGAAGGTGATCGTCAACGCGATGGTCGCCCTGCTGGCCACCGGCGGCAGCACCAACCACCTGATCCACTGGGTGGCGGTGGCGCGTGCGGCCGGCATCGTCATCGACTGGACTGACTTTGCAGACCTGTCCGCGGCGACGCCCTTGCTGGCCCGCGTGTACCCGAATGGCAGCGCCGACGTGAACCAGTTCCAGGCTGCGGGCGGCCCTGGCTTCGTGCTGCGCGAGTTGCTGGACAGCGGTGGCCTCCACCGCGACGTGGCCACGGTCAGCGCGCGCGGCGTGGCGGCCTACACCGAGGCGCCGGTGCTGGACACGGCGGGATTGCGCTGGAACGCCTTGGCCACGGAACCTGGCGACGACAGCATCCTGCGCCACGCCGCAGAGCCCTTTTCGCCCACCGGCGGCTTGAAGCTGCTGCAAGGCAACCTGGGCCGCAGCGTGATGAAGACATCCGCCGTGCCTGACGACCGCCACACCATCGAGGCGCCGGCACTGGTCTTCAGCAGCCAGGAAGCGCTGCTCGCGGCCTTCAAGGCCGGTGCGCTCGAACGCGACTTCGTGGCGGTCGTGCGTTTCCAGGGCCCGCGCGCCAATGGCATGCCCGAACTGCACAAGCTGACGCCGCCGCTGGCTGTGCTGCAGGGCAAGGGCTTCAAGGTCGCACTGGTCACCGACGGCCGCATGAGCGGCGCCAGCGGCAAGGTGCCGGCCGCCATCCACGTCAGCCCGGAAGCGCTGTCCGGGGGGCCGCTGTGCAAGGTGCGCGATGGCGACATCATTCGCGTCGATGCCGACGCCGGCGTGCTGCAGGCACTGGTGGACGAGACCACCTGGGCGGCGCGCGAGCCCGCCACGCTGGAAAGTGCGCAGGCCGAAATCCATGCCCATGACCTTGGGCGCGAACTCTTCGCCGGCATGCGGCGCAATGTCAGCAGCGCCGAAGAAGGCGCGATCAGCTGGCTGTGAACACCACTTGAATCTGAACTGCCGAAGACCATGAACAACTTGCTTGAACTCGCCGCCCTGGGCCCCGTCATCCCCGTCATCGTCATCCAGCGACTGCAAGACGCCGTGCCGCTGGCGCAGGCGCTGGTGGACGGTGGCGTGCGGGTGCTGGAAGTGACGATGCGCACGCCCGTGGCGCTGGCCGCCATCGAGGCCATTGCCCGCGCCGTGCCGCAGGCCATCGTGGGCGCCGGCACCATCCGCAGTGCCGCCGACGCTCGCGCGGCCAAGGACGCTGGCAGCGTCTTCGCCGTCAGCCCCGGCTACACCGACGCCGTGGGCGCAGCGTGCCGTGCGGTCGGCCTGCCGCTATTGCCAGGTGTGGCGACCGCCAGCGAAGTGATGGCTGCGCAAGCCGACGGCATCCACTTCCTGAAGTTCTTCCCGGCCACCGCAGCCGGCGGCATCCCGATGCTGAAGGCCCTGGCGGGGCCCTTTGCCGACATCGTCTTCTGCCCCACGGGCGGCATCACGGCAGAGACGGCCGCGCAGTTCCTGGCGCTGCCCAACGTCAAGGTCTGCGGCGGATCCTGGCTGACGCCGCAGGACGCGGTGCTGGCGGGCGACTGGGCGCGCATCACCGAACTGGCGCGCGCTACTTCCTGTCTGCGTGCCTAGATTGCGGGCTCAGTCCGCGCGTTCGATCAGCTCGATCTTGTAGCCGTCGGGGTCAGCGATGAACGCGATCATGGTGCTGCCACCTTTCACCGCGCCCGGCTCGCGGGTGATGGCGCCACCCAGTGCGGAAGCACGTTCACGCACCGCAGCGCAGGTGGCGGCGACATCCGCCACGCCAATGGCAATGTGGCCGAAGGCGGTGCCGATCTCATAGGCCTCGACGCCATGGTTGAAGGTCAACTCGATCTCGGCATGTTCGGGGTTGCGGCCGTAGCCGACAAAGGCCAGGTCGTATTTCTGCTCCGGCCGCTGCGTCGTGCGCAGCAGCGTCATGCCCAGCACCTGGGTGTAGAAGTCGATCGATCGTTGCAGCTGGCCAACGCGCAGCATGGTGTGCAGGATTCGCATGGATGGGGTCCGGGCTGGGGCGGCACATGCCGCAAGGGCGGAGCGTAACGGTTCGCGGTTCGCGGTTCGGGCCAGTAAGGGGCTGAGGCCGGTGGGCCAGAGCGCATGCGGCGGCTTGCACAACCCTGCATGCAACACCGCGCGTAACAGTCGGCCGGCCACGACCCCCGCAGACGGGGGGCGGGCCGCCCGGACCCGTCTGCACTTCTTTACGATTGCCGACACCCGGCTTGAAGCGCCAAGAAGTTGGCCCGGAAACTGCTCCAAGCCCGCACACAAACCTTTTCTGGAGTTGTCGATGAAGCTGTTCCGTCAAACATTGACCGTGGTCGCCCTGGCTGCTGTTGCCACCCTGTCGCACGCTGCACCCACACGGGTCGCGTCCGGCAGCAGCAACGGCTACAACTGGACGGCGGAAAGCACCGTCGTCGGCCAGGTGTCCACCGGCACCTTGGCATCGGGCGGCAGCGCCCTCTATACCGCCGCCATGCCGCAGTACAGCGGTGTCGTGTCGCTGATCATGAACTACGCGGCCGGCAGCTTCATCTGCTCGGGCACGCTCTTGCCCGACCGCCAGTCGATTCTGACTGCCGGCCACTGCGTCACTGACGGTCCGACGCTGGCCAACCCGATCAGCACCACCGCTTACTTCTACGGTGGGTCCGATCCTGACACCGTGGTGCCCTTCAATGCCCTGGCTACGTCTGTCGCGGTGTCGCAGTACTTCGTCAATCCTGGCTACACCGGCCAGGTCATCGACCAGAACGACATCGCCGTGCTGCGCCTCGCTGCGCCTGCGCCGACTTTCGCCGCCGCCCACCAGCTCTACACCGGCACTGACCTGACAAGCCAAAGCTTCAACATCGCTGGTTATGGCCGCCGGTCGGACACCGGCGGCTCGGTCGGCGCCAACCTGGGCACCGGCCGTCTGCGCCAGGGCGACAACCGCTATGACTTCCGCCTCGGCGATGCCGACTTCGGTGGTTTCTTCAACGGTTTCTTCGACGACCCCAGCCTGCCGACGGCACAGGTGGCGTATTCGTATCTGTCTGACTTCGACAACGGCAGCGCCGCGCGCGACGCCAGCGGCCTCCTGGCAGCCGACTTCGGCCTGGGCGGCCTGAAGTACAACAACCTCGGCGGTGGCGCCACTGAAGTCAGCACCGCCGGTGGTGACTCCGGCGGCCCGCAGTTCATCGGCGGCCGCATCGCGTCCGTCACGTCCTATGGCCTCAGCTTCGGCACCGCGTTTGGAGACCTGGACGCCAACCTCAACAACAGCTTCGGCGAATTCAACGGCTTTGTGCCGGTGAACATCCATGCCGCGTTCATCAACGCGTCGCTGGTGCCGGAACCTGGCAGCTACGCGATGATGGCGATGGGCTTGTTGGCCGTGGGCGCCTTTGTGCGCCGCCGCCGCAGCTGAAGCAACCGCAGCGCACCGCGCTGCGTCAGACATAGCAGTGCAGCGCACCGCGCTGCGTCAGACATAGCAGTGCAGCGCACCACGCTGCGTCAGACATAGCAGTGCATCGCACCACGCTGCACACATCCACAAGGCGCCGGTTGCTGCAACCGGCGCCTTTTTTACACCGGCACGGTGTAGTTCAGCGTCATGCGGCCGCCATCGACGACCACGATCTCGCCAGTGACGTAGGTGGCCGCGTCGCTGAGCAGGAAGGCCGTCACGTCGGCGATTTCGCCGGGCTCACCCAGGCGCTTCATGGGCGTGCGGCTCATGATGCGCAGCTTGGCTTCGTCGCTCGTCAGCACCGCACTGCGGGCGAGTTCGGTGGCGATGGTCCCAGGCGCCACCGCGTTCACACGCACGCCCTTGTCGGCCAAAGACAGCGCCATCACGCGCGTCAGCTGGTTGATGGCGCCCTTGCTGGCGTTGTAGCTGGCAATGCTGGGAATGGCCAAGGTGCCGTTGACGCTGCTCATGTTGACGATGGCGCCGCGGCCATGCCGGACCATCTCGCGCGCCACCGCCTGGCCGACCAGGAAGCTGCCCTTCAAGTTGACCGCAATCACGGCGTCCCAGTCGGCTTCGGTCACATCCAGGAACGGCGCGGCCTTGAAGATGCCAGCGTTGTTGACCAGGCCATCGACGTGGCCCAGGCGCTCCAGCGTGGCGGCCAACGCGGCATCGACATCGGCTTTGAGCGCGACGTTGCAGTGGCAGTACATCGCTGCCGCACCCGCGGCTGTGAGTTCAGTTGCCAGCGCTTGGCCAGGGCCGTCGGCCACGTCCCACAGCGCCACCGCGGCACCGTCTTTCACGAGCCGCCGGGCGCAGGCTTCGCCGATGCCCTGTGCCGCGCCGGTGATCACCACCACGCGGCCTTCAAGCCCGAAATGAACGCCGGAAGTCATGAGCCCACCTGTCGTTGCGTCAAAGGGGCGGCAGTGTAGCGCCGGGCCGGCGCCCTCGCACTCAAATGCGGTCGAGCCAGACCGCCATGCCCTGCGCGTTGAGTTCGAGGTCGATGGCCAGCAGCGCTTCCAGCTGTGCGTCGCTGAAGGCGCAGCCATGCGCCTGCAGGCTGCGCGAGAAGATGGCGAGCTGCCCGCGCTTCAGCGCTTCATGCCGATCATCCGCGTGCTGCAGGCTGCGCCCGAGTGCGGTCATCTCCGCCAGCAGGCCCAGCAGCATGCGGCCGAGCCGCGGTACGTCGCCACCGCTGCCGACACGGCTGTAGTGCGTGAGGTACATGCAGTCGGGCACGAAAGACAGCAGCCGCTCGATCGACGCCTGCAGCGCCGGTGGGTCGAACTGCACCGGGGTGGACGTCGGCACGATCCACGCGCCGGCCACAGTGTCGAATTCGCGGTAGCTCAGGCCAAAGGTGTCCCCGGTGAACCAGCCGCGCGACGTGGCGTCCCAGATGCAGTGGTGGTGGCGCGCGTGCCCCGGCGTGTCGGCCAGCAGCAGCGGCCGGCCGGCCAGTTCGATGGTCATGCCGTCGTGGCTGATGTCCACTCGCTCAGCGGGCACCGGCACGAGCGCGCCGTAGGAGCGCGCCATCTCCTCGGGGCCGTACACCGCCGTGGCGCCCGCCCACAGTTTGGCGGGGTCGATCATGTGCGGGGCTCCGCGTGGATGCACCAACATTCTTGCGCTAGGCAATCTGGACATCAAGAGCCCCGCACCACCCGCATGATCGAGGTGGACGTGCGTCGGGATCACCCAATCGACGGCGCCAGGCGCGATGTCCAGCGCCTCAAGTGCGGCCAGCAGGCGCGGCACGGCGTGGTTGGTGCCGGTGTCGATGAACGCGGCGTGGCCCTCATGGACCAGCAAGTAAGCGGCGTCGAAGTGGTCGCGGTGAAAGGCGGTGTCGATGGCGAAGACGCCGGCGCCAAGCGGTTCAACGAAATTGGGAAGGGCGGCGGGAAAATCGGCCGGAAGAGCGGCGGCAGTGGGCGTTTGCATGCGCCCATTTTGCCCGCCCCTCAATCCATAAAGTCGCGCATCAGGACGCGCCGAGGATCGTCCACAGGCGTGCGATCTCCGCCGCGCCGTCGGTACCCTTCACGCTGCGCAAGGTCTGCACAGCCGTGGTCTTCATCTTGGGACTCTGCAGCTGCGCCATGCCCAAGCGCAGTTTGGCGTCTTCAGGGCGCTTGAGGTTGCCCTTGGCGATGCCTTGCTGGATCAGCGCAATGCCCTTGTCCACCTCACCCAGCGAGACGTAGGCGTAGCCGGCCTTGACCAGGCCGTCGCCCTCCTTGAAGGACTCGGCCTCTGTCGCCTGGTTGGCCAGGTTGGCCTTGGCTTCGCCTTCCTGTTTGACGGCCAGGTCACGCAGGCGCTGGTGGCGTGCGGCCTCGGGGCCCACGCCCAGCGCGCCAGCCTTGATGCCCTGGTCGGTGATGCGACGCGCTTCCGTTGGCAGGCCGGCCTGCAGCGACAGCTGAGCCATTTCCATGAAGTCTTCGGTTTTCGTCAGCGTGCCGCTGGCCAGCCGCAGGCGCAGGATGTCCAGACCGAAGCGGTCGCCAAATCCGGCCTTGCGTGGCAGGCGGCTCAGGTACGCGCTCCAGTAGTCCTTCTTCGGGTAGTAGCTCAGCAGCTTTTCCAGCGTCACCACATAACCTGCCATGTTGCCGGTGCGCTGCTGGGCATCCGCCAAGCGCAGCAAGTCGCCTTCGTCTGGTCGGCGGCCGCCTTGTTCAGCGCCGGAAACGGCCGCTGCGGCATCCTTGGCAATGGCGCTGTAGTCACCGCTACTGCCCTGCAGGTAGGCCTGCAGCTGACGCACGCTGCCGCCGGTGTTGCCGGCGGCTATGGCCTTGTTCAGCCACTCGGTGGCCTTGGCGTTGTTGCGCTGCTGGACGTAGGCCGACGCAAGCTGTTCGGCCACCTGGCCGGCTTCGCCGCCGCCGACCTTGCCATGCACGCTCTCCAGCGCCTGGATGGCCGTGGCGGAGTCGCCGGCGCGTTGCGCTGCCGCCGCCTTCATGCGGTCGATCGTGAGTTGCTCGGCCCCGCTCTTGCCACCCACGGCCTCGGCCTCGCGCACCTTGGCCAGTGCTTCCTTGGCCTTGCCGGCCTTGAGCAATTCACTGGCCTGCTGCAAGGGTCTGCCCACTTCGGCGCGCACGCCCTGGGCGTGCGCGAGGGACACCACGGACAGGCTGCCAGCAGCGGCAGCCACCAAAAGGGCAGCCTTGAAAGACTTGGCAACAGGGGTCAGCACACGCGAAATCTTCATGGGTTGCCAGGAGTCTTTTAGAGGAACTGTTCGTTGCCGACGATGCCGATCTTGATCACCCCCAGCCGCTGTGCCGTGGCCATGATCATGGCCACGTGTTTGTACACAACGAGTTTGTTGGGCCGCAGGTGGACCTCGGGCTGGTCGGCCATGGCAGCCACGGCCGCCAGGCGGGTTTCGATGACGCCGCGGTCACCCATCGGCAGGGCTTCGCCGTTCCAGGTGATGGTGCCGTCGAAATCGACGTCGATGCGCACCACTTCCGGGGGCTTCGGCGGCGGCGCTGCGTTGTTGGGCACTGGCATGTTCATCTTCACCGCGTGCGTCTGGATCGGGATGGTGATGATGAACATGATCAACAGTACCAGCATCACGTCGATCAGCGGCGTGGTGTTGATGTCCACCATCACTTCGGGGTCGGCGTCACCGCCACCTGAGGAACCGACATTCATGGCCATGGGGATGTGTCCTTAGTTGGCACGCGTGGCGCTGCCATCGGGGGGCTCGGTGATGAAGCCGACCTTGAAGATGCCCGCTCGCTGGCAGGCCACGACGACGCGGCCCACCGACTCATAGCGCACTTCGGAGTCACCGCGGATGTGGACTTCAGGCTGCGGTTCTTTCACCGATTCCAGCTTCAGCCGGGCCACCAGAGCTTCGTTGTCGGGCATGCGTTCCAGGCCCCAATAGACCTCACCGTCGCGGTTGACCGCGATGACGATGTTTTCGGGCTTGGTCAGCGTCGGTAGGTTGCGCTCTTTGGGCAGCTCGAGCTTGATCGTCTGCGTGACCACGGGAATCGTGATCAGGAAGATGATCAGCAGCACCAGCATCACGTCCACCAGGGGCGTGGTGTTGATGGTGTTGTTGAGTTCGGGCTCGCCGTCTTCCGACGAAGAGCCTATGTTCATGGACATGGTGTGGGCTCCCGACGTGGTGACGGGAAGGGGTTCAACGCTTGCCCGCGATCAGCACGTTGTGCAGGTCGCCGGCGAAAGCCTTGGTCTGGTCCATGACGGCCTTGTTGCGGCGCAGGAGCCAGTTGTAGCCCATCACCGCCGGCACGGCGACGGCCAGGCCGATGGCGGTCATGATGAGGGACTCACCCACCGGTCCGGCAACCTTGTCGATCGAAGCCTGACCGCTGATACCGATCTTGACCAGGGCGTTGTAGATGCCCCAAACGGTGCCGAAGAGGCCCACGAACGGTGCGGTGGAACCCACCGTGGCGAGGATGGCCATGCCGTCCTGCAGGCGGTTCTGGATGTTGCCCACCGAGCGGTCCACCGACATGCTGATCCAGGTGTGTTTGTCGATGCTCTCCACCATGGTGCCCTCGTGGTGTTCACTGGCCTTCACGCCCTGCTCTGCAATGAAGCGGAAGGCGGAGCCTTCTTCCAGTGCACCGACGCCGGCCTTCACCGAAGTGGCTTTCCAGAAGGCGTCCGCCGAGGCGCGCGCACTCTTCAGCATCGAGCGCTGCTCGATCAGCTTGGTGAAGATGACGTACCAGCTGGCCATCGACATGATGGCCATGATGATCAGCGTGGTGTGGGCGACGACGTCGCCCTGCGTCCACAGGGCCTTCAGGCCGTAGGGGTTGTCCACCGCTTCTTCGGTGATGGCGCCGGGCTTGGCAGCCGGAGCTGCAGCGGGTGCGGGCGCTGGGGCCGGCGCGGCGGCCGCTCCGGCAGTGGCGGGCTCGGACGCCGCTTGGGCCAGGGCCTGCAGCGGCATGCTGAGGCTCAGCACAAAACCGGCCAGCAACGCAGCCAGTGACTTGGTGGCCCAAGGACGGGCGGCGATGGTTTGGTTCATAGACATGTGGACTCCAGAGGGGACAGGCTCGCGCGGCCCGGGGCCGCGCGCAGGCGGGACATCAATTGGCAATTCAGTTGGCAAGCTTCCAGACGTAGTCGACTTCAAACGACGCGCCCACCGGGCGGCCATTTTCGTCGGCACCGGCCTTGAACACACATTCGCTGAGCTTGGACAGCGCCACGCGGTCGAGCATCTTGTGCTCGCGCGTGGAACCGGCCGAGCGCACCACTTCGGCGCCGGCAAGCTTGCCGTCGGCACCGATGTTGAAGCGGATCTTTGTCGTGCCAGTGGCTTCGGAGCGCTGGGCGGCCGACGGGTAGTCGTCACCCGTGGGCGCGCAGGCCTGGACGTTGGAAATGACGGGCCGGGCAGCCACGCGCGGTGCGGCCGGAGGAGCCGGCGGCGCTGCCACCACCGGTGCCGGCGGCGGCGCGGGCGTGAAGGGTGCCGGCGGCGGCGCCACGGTGGTCGTGGTGATGGTCGGCGCTGGCGTGGGCGGCGGGTTCACGTTGACCTCGGGCGGCGGCACGAAGGACGGCGGTGGCGGTGCAAACTTCGGCGGCGGCGGCAGGTTCTCAGGCGGCGGCGGGGGCGGCGGCTTGGTCTCCTCGATGATCTTGGTTTCGATCGGCGCCTTGATCACTTCGATCATGCGTTGCGCCAGGCCATTGAGCAGGCCCCATCCCAGCAGCAGATGCAGCACCAGCACGATGCCGATGCCCACCACGTGCTTGCCGGGATTGCGTTGTTGTTCGGCAAAATCCACTCGTTCCTCCAGCCGCCCTGCCAGCATCTGTCGTGCTGCATGGCAGTGCACTTATCCTGATCGAGGCCTCGTGAGCCACCCTGGATGGATGCACCCGGGGCGGGCGACTATATCGCGAAGAAACGGGCGCCCATCCCGGGCATCACCCTAGGCAAACGGACTCCGCGCGGTACCACGAAGTAACTGTCGCACAGCAGCAAGTTCGGGGCCATGACGGCGCACCGAGGCATGCATGTTCAACCGATCTGCGCTTGTGCTCGCTGCGCTGGCGCACATGCGCGTAGCGCGGCCAGAGCCTCCCGCAGGCTGTCGCTGGCGTCGCAGGCCACGACCTGGCGCGAAGAAATTGACCGTAACCAGGTCAGCTGGCGTTTGGCCAGCTGCCGTGTCGCGGCAATGGCTTCGGCTTCGAAGGCGCCGCTGCGGCCTGCCTGCGACCCCTGTTCCGACCCTTGTTCCGACCCTTGTCCCAACCCTGCTTCAAACCACTGCCAGGCCTGTCGATAGCCCACGCAGCGCATGGCCGGCAGGCCCGGGTCCAGGTCACCCCGGCTGCGCAGGGCCCGCACTTCGGCCAGGAAGCCGGCGTCCAGCATGGCCTGGAAGCGCGCTGCAATGCGCTCGTGCAGCCAGGCGCGTGAGGTGGGCTCCAGCGACACCATGGGCCAGTGGGCTGCCGCCGGTAGGGGCGCGGCGTCCCGCGGCGCGTGCCAGCCGGACAGCGGCTTGCCGCTGATCTCAAAGACCTCCAGCGCGCGCTGGATGCGCTGCGCGTCGGCGGGTGCCAGCCGCGCCGCCGTGGCGGGATCCACCCGCGCCAGTTCGGCATGCAGCGCGGGCCAGCCGTGCGCTGCGGCGCGGCGGTCGATAGCGGCACGAATGCCGGCATCGGCCTCGGGCATCGGGTGCAGGCCGCCGCGCAACGCCTTGAAGTACAGCATCGTGCCGCCCACCAGCAGCGGGAGCTTGCCGCGGGCCTGGATCTCGCCCACCAGCCGCAGCGCGTCGGCGGCAAAGCGCGCCGCGGAATAGCTCTCTATGGGATCGATGATGTCGATCAGGTGGTGCGGTACCGCGGCGCGATCGGCAGCGCTCGGCTTGGCGGTGCCGATGTCCATGCCGCGATAGACCAGCGCGGAATCGACACTGATGATTTCCAGAGGCAACTGCTGCGCCAGGGCCATCGCCAGCGCGGACTTGCCGCAAGCCGTCGGGCCGGCCAGGCAGACCGCGAAGGGCGTGGGCGGCGGCAAGGTGGGCCGCGTCACGGCGCCGTCACCGCAGCGCCCGCTGCACCAGCGTCCAGGCCAGCAGCGCCGTGGCGGCCGACCAGACACACAGCCCCAGCATCAGCGGCCGCGTGCTGCCGTCCAGCGCGGCGCCCAGCCAGAGCCCGATGCCGAAGGCCACCAGCGACAGCATCAGCCCAGCCAGCGCCGACGCTGCACCGGCGGCTGCCGGGAAGGGCGACACCACCCCCGCCTGGCCGCAAGGCTGGTGCAGGCCGTGGCCGAAGATGAACAGGCACTGTGGCAGCAGCACCGCCCACCACGTTTGCACGTCCGCCCACGCCAGCCCGGCGCCCAGCGCGCCGCCCGCCAACGTGAAGTACGCGCCTCGGGCCACCGTGCCGCCCATGCCATGGCGCGTGATCCAGCGCCGGCAGACGAAGGTGCCAGCGATGTAGCTCAAGGAGCCGATGGCCATCGCCGCGCCATAGGCGGCGGGCGACAGGCCCAGCACGTCGATGTAAACGAACGACGATCCCGCCAGCAGCGTGAACAGACCGCCATAGGTGCAGGCCACCAACAGGCTCCAGGCCCTGAACACCGGGTGGCGGATGATGGCCCACCAGTTGCGCGTCAGCGCCCCCAGTTGGGTTGCCCGCGGGTTGCGCTGGCGCACCGTCTCGGGCAGGCCGACGGCCACCGCCAGCAGCGTCAGCGCACCGGCGGCCAGCACCAGCGCCAGCGCGCCGCGCCAACCCCAGACGTTGGCCGCTGCACCGCCCGCCAGCGGGCCGATGAGCGCGATCACACCCAGCCCACTGAGCGCCAGCGCCATCACCTGCGCACCTTGTGCGGGCTCGTACAGGTCGCGCAGCACGGCACGCGCGCACACCACCGGTGCGCCCATGGCGGCACCTTGCAGCACGCGCCAGACCAGCAGTGAATCGATGCTGGACGCGAGCAAGCAGCCCACGCTGGCCAGCGTGTACAACGCCAGCCCCCAGAGCAGCACCGGCCGGCGGCCGACGCGGTCGGCCACCGGGCCCCAGACCATCTGCGCCAGGCCAAAGGCCAGGATCATGGCCGACAGTGTGAGCTGGGCCTGGTTGATGCGCGCACCCAGTTCGCGCGTCAGCATCGGCAGTGCCGGCAGGTAAACGTCGGTGCTGACCGACTGCAAGCCCAGCAGCAAGGCCAGGATCACTGCCGCGCGGCGGTGCGAGATGACGGGCTTGGCGGGCTTGGCGGGCACGGCGGGCGCTGTGACGGGGGTCGTGACGGGGTTCGTGACGGGGTTCGTGAGCTTGGCCGTGGTGGGGGGTGCAGCGCTCATCTGCGTCGAGGTTATCAGGCAGCCGCGCGCCTCGTCGCAGCCCAGCCGTGCTTCGTCGCTCGGGCCGCAAGGCCTGGTGGCGTCTGCTGCATCATGGCGAGCTTCACCACGCAAGCCCCTGCGCATGACACTAACTGCTGCCTCACACCGCCACTGCCCCCGCCACCGGCCCTGGACCGGCCTGGCCACGTGCCTTGCCTTGTGCCTTGGCCCCATATTGGTGGCCACGCCACTGGCGGCGCAGACGCTGAAAGACGCGGCGCTGGAAGCACTGTATGTGAGTGAGAAATCAGATGAGCTGCAGCGCCTGGCCACGCAACGCCTGGCCGCTCAGCCCGACGACGCCCAGGCCGTGCTGGCGCTGGCGCTGGTGGCGCTGGAGCGCGACGACACGGCGGCGCGCCGCCAGGCGCTGGCACGTGCCGAGGCCTGCGCTGAGAAGCAGCCGCGCGCGGCGCCTTGCCTGTACGCACACGGCGTGCTGCTGGGCATCCAGGCCATGAGCGACGGCATGGTAAAAGCAGCCCGCAGCGCCGGCACGGTGCAGACTGCGCTGGCCACCGCACACGAGATCGACCCGGCCTGGTACCCCGGCCGCAGCGCGCTGATGGAGTTCTACCTGGCCGCGCCCGGCATGTTGGGCGGCAGCACCACCAAGGCAGCTGAACTGGCGCGCAGCGCGCCGCGGCCCGAGCAGGTCAGTGCCCTGCAGGGCCGGGTTGCGATGCAGGACAAGCGCTTTGAAGCCGCCATCGCGGCCTTCATGGCGCTGCCTGCGACGCTGGAGCCGGCGCTGGCGGCTGATGTGCGCGGCTGGGGCCTGCAGGCCGGCCTCGGCCTGGTCGTCAGCGGCCAGGCGGCCAAGGCGCAGCCTTACTTTGAGCGCCAGATGCGCGACCATCCCAGCCATGGCGCCGGCGCCTACGGCCTGGCGCGCTTGAAGGGCGAACAAGGCGACTGGGCCGAGGCCCTGCGGCTCTATGAAGTGGCGGCAGGCCTTAAAGGTGCTTCAGAGTGGCCGGTGGTGTATCGCGTCGGCATCGCACAGCAGCAGCTCAAGCGCAACGACGCCGCCAAGGCCTCGTTCACACGCTTCATCGCCGCTGGCAAGGGCCAGAAGTCGTCGCTGGAAGACGCGCGCAAGAGGCTGGAGCAACTGGGCGGTTGAAAGCCCGATCGGCTCAGAACCTTTCGTCGTCACGCAAGTAGCGCCACTGCCCCAGCGGCAGCTGTCCGAGTGGCACGCTGCCGATGCGCACGCGCTTCAGCCCCAGCACCTGCAGGCCCACGCCTTCGCACATGCGGCGAATCTGCCGCTTGCGGCCTTCGCGCAGCACGATGCGCAACTGCTCTTCGTTCTGCCAGCTCACGGCGGCGGGGCGCAGCAGCACGCCGTCCAGCGTCATGCCGTGGCGCAGCTTCTGCATCTCTTCGTCGGGAAAAGCTCCGCCTTTGCCGTACGCCACGCGCACCAGGTATTCCTTCTCCACGCGTGTCTGGTCGCCGATCAGGCGCTTGGCCACACGCCCGTCCTGTGTGAAGACCAGCAGGCCGGTGGAGTCGATGTCCAGCCGCCCGGCCGGCGCCAGATGGCGCAGGTGGCCGGGGTGGAAGTCGATGCCCGAAGTGTCACCGGCCCAGCGGTTGGCCAGCGTGACGAGCGTGACAGCGGGTTCGTAGCCGTCCTCGGCCTGGCCGCTGACGATGCCCATGGGCTTGTTCAGCAGCACGGTGACCTGGCGCGCCTGTTCTTGCCGCGCGCGCGGGTCGATGTCGATGGCGGCATCGGGTGCCACGCGTTGCCCCAGCTCAGCCAGCTTGCCGCCGACGCGCACCCAGCCGGCGGCGATCCAGTCGTCGGCTTCGCGGCGCGACGCCAGGCCGCGTTCGGTGATGAGCTTGGAAATGCGCACACCCTCGGCCGCTGCCGGGTTGGCCAGCGGTCGCTGCGCGGCGGCGGACGGCACGGCGCTGACGACGCGCGGGGTTGCACGATCAGGCGCACGGTCAGGCGCGCGGTCAGGCGCGCGGTCAGGTGCGCGGTTGGGTTCGCGAGGCGGGCGCGGCGGCCGCTGGGGTGGCATGGGTCGCAGCGGCGGCGCTGAGGTTGTGGGTCGCGCCGGCGGCATCTCTGTCCGTGCCACGGGCGGCACCGGCGGGGGCCGCGGCGGCTGCGGTGGCCGCGGCGATGTCACGCCGCGCACTCGCGGGCGGTGCGGGTCACGCGCGGGTGCGCTGGGTTTGATGCTGATCTTGGGGCGTTCGGCCATGGCGCGATTGGACCATGGCCGAATGACTGCAAACAGCTTGCAGAAGGCCCGCGCACGCCGGCTGTCAGGAAACGCTATCGTGAACGACCGCTTCAGATGTTGACCATGAAGAACTCTTGTCTGCCGGCTCTGTGGCTGTTCGTTCTGATGGGCCTGCAACCGGCATCGGCGCAACAGCCCGCCCTGCAGTCGCAACTGGATGCCGCCGTCATCAACTACGAATCGGGGCATCTGGATGCCGCGCGCCTGGCGTTTGAATCACTCTCCAAACGGGGCTCGCCGGCGGCCGACTACAACCTGGCGGTCATGCACCTCAAGAACGAGTTGCCAGGGGCAAATCGCCACCGGGCTGAACAACTGCTGACCCGTGCCGCACGCGGCGGCTTCGTCACTGCACAGTTGATGTTGGGCCGGGCGCTGGAGAGTGGCGACTTCGGCCGCCGCGACCTGAAGTTGGCCCACCAGTGGTACGAAGTGGCGGCGGAGAGTGGCAGCGTCGAAGCGCAGGTGGCCATGGGCACTGCGTACTACCTCGGCCGCGGCCGGCCCAAGGACGCCGCCCGTGCCGCGCGCTGGTTCCGCGAAGGCGCCAAGGGCGGCGACGTGGGTGCGATGTACCTGCTGGCGTCGATGCACGAACAAGGCGACGGCGTGGACCGCGACCTGCGCCTGGCCCGCTACTGGTACGACATCGCGGCGCGCAACGGCGACGAAGCGGCGCCGGCCAAGGTCAAGGAACTGGATGCGCGGATGTCTTCGCCCGTGCTCACAACACCACTTTGACGAGTGGGTGCGTGCTCAGCGTGCGGTACAGCTCGTCGAGCTGTTCGCGGCTGGTGGCGGTGACGGTCAGCGTCAGCCCCAGGTAGTTGCCGGCCTTGCTGGGGCGGCGCTCGATGGTGCTGGCGTCAAAGGCAGGGTCGAAGAGGTGCGCGATGGCGATCATCGCGGGTTCGAAGTCCGGCACCTGCAGCCCCATCACCTTGATCGGGAAGGCGCTGGGGTATTCGATCAGGCTTTGTTCGGGCGGGGTGTCTTGCATCGGCAGGCCCTCTTTAGCGCATCAGATCGACATCGTCGCCTTGGCGCGCTGGTAGGCCTCGAAAAGCTTGGCATACACCGGGCCCGGTTTGCCACGCAGCGCGCCGTGGCCCACCAGTTCACCGTCGACGTGCGTCACCGGCAGCAGCTCCTTGGTGGCAGAGCTGAGCAGCACTTCATCCGCCGAGCGCACGTCGGCCTCTGAAATGGGTCGCAGGTTGTAGGCCACGCCGCAGTCCTCGCACAGTTCGCGCAGCAGTTCGACGCGGATGCCTTCCAGCACGTGGTCGCTCTTCGGCGGGCCCAGCAGCGCGCCTTCGTGCGCGATCCAGACGTTGCTGGCCGCCGCCTCGGTCAGGAAGCCGTCGCGGAACATGATGGTTTCCAGCGCGCCGTGGTCGGCCGACATCTGCCGCGCCAGCACATTGCCCAGCAGGCTCGTGCTCTTGATGTCGCCGCGCTCCCAGCGGAAGTCACGCGCCGTGGTGCAGGCCACGCCAGCATGGCGCTGCTCGGCGGTGGCGTGTTTGAGCGGGTTGGTCATCATGAAGACGGTGGGCACCAGGTTGGCCGGCATCACATGGTCGCGCGGCGCCACGCCGCGTGTGACCTGGATATAGACCACCTGGTCCTCCTCGGCCCGCGCCGCCACCAGCTGCCGGCAGCGCGCCAGCCATTCGTCACGCGTGCCCGGCTGGGGTATGCGCAGCTTGGTCAGGCTGCGGTTCAGCCGCGCAAGATGTTCGTCGAAGCGGAAGAGCTTGCGGCCATAGACAGGCACCACTTCGTAGATGCCGTCGCCAAAGATGAAGCCACGGTCGAGCACCGGGATGCGGGCCTCGGCGATGGGCATGAAGTCGCCGTTGAGGAAGCAGAGGTTGTCGGTCATGGTGGGGGTCGATGCCTGGGGCAACCACGTGCCCTGAGCCGGCATCATTGCATAGGCCGGGGGTCGCAACGCAGCCCTGGCGGCTCAGGCGTTGCGCGTGCCGTCGTCCGGCCCCGGCACGTTCCAGTCGCCCGGCGGCGAAGGCTCACCGCAGTCCATCCGCACCTGCCACTTCGCCTTGTGCGGGCCCAGCGACCACGGCGACTTGGCTGTGATGGTCTGCAGCGCGTGGTGAAAGTTGGCGTAGTGGCGCGCGCGCACCTGGTTGCCGAGCGACATCACACCGCCGTTGTGTTCCCGCACCGCGCCGGGCAGCGCAGCGCCGCTGGCGTCGGTCATGGCACGCGCGCGGGTGTCGTGGCCCGGGGTCGATCCGACGACACCGTATTCGTCATTGACGCCGAAGCTGTGGCCGAATTCGTGCAAGGCCGTGATCTGGCGGGCGCCGCCGTCCACCAGCAGGTCCACCCTCTGGTCAGCGGCCTTGCGCGGTGCGGTGGGGTCGGCTTCGCGTTCGCCCCGGTTGTCTTCGATGACGCGCGTGGCGACGTTGGCGAAGCCGTTCGCACGCAGGTGTTCGCGCACGGCGGCCGTGCGCTGTTCGGACAGGCGCTGGTTGTCGGCCTCTTCGCCCGACGCACTGGCGTGGCCGATGAGGTCGACGCGAACTTCCTGGTGTGCCACGTGCGCATTGGCGCCATTGAAGCGGGTGATGAAGCGATTCAGCGTGGTGCGCGCAGCGGGCGTCAACACGGCCGAGCCGTGCGCGAATTCGACGCTGTCGGTGAGCAGGTCACGGCCCAACACGTTGACGCCAGTGCTGGCCAGGCGCATGGTCTGGTCAAAGCCGTCGGCGGCACTGCCAGCGCCGACTTCGTGCGAGATGGCAAAGGTGCGCAGGCTTTCGCCACTGGGTGTCTTGAAGGTCTCCAGATCCAGGTGGTCGGTGGCGCCGCGCGCACGTTCGCCCACGCTCAGGTCCACCGCCACGGTGGCGCCCAGCCATTCCCAGCGCGGCTGGTTGAGGAAGAACTCGTGCTGCCCACCCCAGCCCTGTTCGATCAGCGGCTCCAGCTGGTTGATCCACGGCCCCTTTTCCGCCGGGGTCCACTGGTAGGCGGCCACGGCCGCCGCGCGCGCTGCCGGGTCGGCGATGCTGTTCATGCGCGTGGCCAGCGCGCCGATGGCGGCGGTGGGCGGCAGGTCGGCGTGCGGTGCCACCACGCCACCCGTCACCACGAGCGTGTCCTTGAAGGTCACCGCCACGCCCTGGTTGATGTTGAGCACGCCGTTGCCCTGCACCGCGTCGGCGATGTACTGGGCGTCGAAGCCGCCGGTGCCGACGGCGCTGATCTGGGTCGCGGGCGCGGCCGGATACGGCCCATCACCGGCCCATTCTTCGGCTTCCTCCAAGTCGCGCAGGCAGATGTGATTGGGGTCGGGGTCCAGGACGTCAAGCACGTCGTTCCAGCTGAAGCGCTGCACACGCCGCGCGCCGCCCTGGCGCTGTTGCAGGACGTGTGTCAGTTCATGCGCGATCAGGTGGCGGCCGGCGTGGCTGTCGGGCCGGTACTGGCCGGCGCCGAAGTGAACGTCGTTGCCCAGCGTGTAGGCGCGAGCATTCAGGTTATCTGCCGAACGCGCAGCGGCGGCGCCCGTGTGCAGACGCACGTCGCCGAGGTCCGACCCCATGCGTGGCTCGAAAAAACCGCGCAGGCCGCTGGACAGTGCGGCGCCGCCCCCGCCCCCACCCCCACCCCCACCCCCACCGGCTGCCGCGGTGGCGGCCGGCAACCCGGCGCTGCGCATGCCGCCGGCGCGGGCCTTGGCCTGAACCTGAGGCGGAACCGGTGCCTGCGCGCCGCCGCAAACGCTGCAAGGCGCGGAGCCGGCCATGACGCGGTGCGCGACACGTTCGGCTTCCTGCTCCTGTGCGTCGGGTGCTGCCGGCCTTGCTGCCGGACGTGCAGACTGCCGCCCAGACGGCGCGCGGCCGGGCGCCGGGTGGGCAGGGCGTTGGCGCTTCACCGCATCAGCCCCGGTTGTTGAGCAGCACCACAAACTGCCACGTCGCGGGCGGAAAGCCGCGCTCTTCAATCGACTTGATTGCGGCTTCGGTCAGCACTTCGGTGTTGCTGTTGCGGATGCCCGTGTAGCCGACCACGGTCATCTGCTCCTGCACCGCTTTCATCACATCCTCGGCGGGGCTCAGTTCTGCGGCCGCCTGCACGCCGATGCTGATACGTGCAGGCAGGGCACCAAAGGCCAGCGCCTTGAGCTGGTTGTCGAAGTCGCCGACATCGGCGGGCTTCAAGTCCGTGAAGGCGTGTTTGCCGAACTGCGTGTTGGCGCTGATGATGAGGCGGCCGTCGAAAGGCACGAAGGCCATCAGCACGGTGTCGGTCCGCGTCTGCACCACGGCGGGCCGCACGATGACGCTCAAGCCTGCGCAATCCGTGACCTGGTCCAGGTCTTTGGCGGCGAGTGGCTGGACCTTGTCCCCGGGGCTGCCCAGCACCTGCATCAAGGCACTGGTGCGCTGGTGCGCCAGCGCCGGCACCGTGGTGCTGCCGTGATAGACCAGCGCCAGGTTCTGCGGCGGGCCGCTGCTGCCGGTGGTGGCCCAGGCGCCTTTCAGCGCCTGGCCGCTGGCGGACTCCACGGTCTTGCCGTCGGCCTGGTAGTCCACGTGCGCCAGGGTCTGCAGTTGCATCGACTGCATGGCCGAGGCCAGGCCGCTCCGCTTGGCCAGGCTGGCAAAGCGCTTGAGCAACGTTTCGTTGTCCACCGCCACCACGTCGTGGCAGACAACGACGACGTCTTCGGTGATGAGAAACACCGCGCCGTCCCAGCCCGCCAGGTTCAGTGCCGGCAACACCGGCAGCACCTGGTTTTCAAGCGCGCGGTCGAGTTCGCCTTGCGCCAGTGTCAGCTCCAGCCCCGCCAGGCGCGCCTGTGCCAGCGCGTCGCCTTCGCCCTGTGCCGCACCCTGTGAACCGATGGCGCCAAAGCGCATGCGCGTGCCGGGGTCTGCAGCCTGCCAGTCCTGCAGCAGTTCTGCCGTCGGCGTCTGGATGCTGCTGCGCCCGCCGTCGAAGGCCACCGCGCCGACGGGCGCGAAACCCAGCCTGCGGATCACCGCTGCATTGCCCGCCAGCACGGCGGCGCGGGCCGCGCGCAGCTGGGCATCGGTCTTCACCTTCAGGTGGTGCAGTTCGTAGCGGCGCGCTTCCAGCACCGGCGCACTGGGCGCCGCACCGCACTGCTTGTTGCGGCGACGGTGGAACAGCACCCAGTCGAGCGTGGCGCGCACCGTGATGGCGTCGGCCTGCGGCGCACGCTGGCCGAAGAGGTCGCTGCGTGCCTGGGTGGCAAAGTTGGTGGCACTTTCGCGCGTGGCGATGACGTCGATGGCGGTCTCGGACGCCGCCCGCAGCGGGTGCCCCAGGCGCAGCACGGCGTCGTTGCGCGTCAGGCGCGCGCCGATGTCCAGGTCGGTGCCCTGGGCCGACATCTGCACTTGCACCGACGCGAGTTGGCCGTTCTGGGCGCTCAGTACTTTGACGCCCAGACGGTCCATGCCGAGGAAGCCGCGGTTGTCGAAGAGCAGGGCGCTGAAGTCCACTTCCACGAAGGTGCTGCGTCCTTCATCGGTGGGCTCGGTGCTGATGATCACCGGCACGCTGAACTGCAAACCGCGCTGTGAATTGGCCAATGTGCCCACCAGGCCGGCGATGATCGCCGCACCGCGGAGCAGGCCCTGCACGACCTGGCGCTGGCCGCTGGCGACACGGCTGTCGATGACGAGTTGCGCGCCGACGATGCCGATGTCGATGAACTGCGTGCCGCCGCTCTTCGGGCTGATCAGGCTCAGGTCCAGGCTGACATCGATGCGGCTGCCTTCTGCCGCCGCGAAAGGATCGGTCTCGCTCTTCAGCGCCAGCCAAAGGCCCGTGTGGTCGCTGTCCTTGGCCACGGCACCCACCCGCGTTGCCGCCTTCAGCCCTTCGAAGTGGCGGATGCCCGCAGTGGTGGCCGTGTTGGCCACCCGTTCCAGCGCCTTCATGCGGTAGGCCACGGCTTCTTCGCGCAGGGCGCTGAAGCGTGAGGCCAGCTCTTGCGGCGTCGGATTGGCTGCCGCGGCCGTCGCTGCTGAAGCCGCGGCAGAACGCGCCTTCCTGGCCGGCACCGCAGCGGCTGTGCCCAGGCTGCTGCGCTGCAGGTCCACGGACTTCCACAGCGTCTGCTCCAGGCCGTTGTCGCGTTCGCCCGCCCAGGTTTTAAGGGCTGCCAGCGCAGCGTCGCGGCTGGCGGTTTCGACCAGCCCGGCAAAGAAGAAGCTCAAGCCGCCGTCGGGCTGGCGTTCGCTGCGCGCGGCGCCCGTCATCACGTCGCGCTGGGTGCGCGTGGCCACGATCAGGTTCGTCTTGGCGGTGGTGGCCAGGCGCACTTCCCAGCCTGCGCCTTGCGGGTTGGCGGCGGACAGGATCTGGCCGTCAGGCACCAGGATGTCCACCTCTTCCTTTTGCTGCGGGTTGTCCAGGCCGCGCAGCAGGCTGATGCGCTGCATGTGCTGCGCCTCTTCCAGTGCGTGGGCCACGAAGTCTGGCCGCACGACGCAGAAGCGCAAGTCCACGCCGTCGCCCATCAAGCGGCGCACCTGTTCGTTGACCGGGAAGGCCGAGCCCGGCGCCACTGGCAGGTAGCCGGCCGCGGGCAGCTCGACGATGCCGCGTCGAATCAGCAGGCGGTCTGTCGGTTGCAGTTGCAGGGTGCCGCGCGCGCTGCCGGCGCGCTTGACGGCGCTGGCCAGCAAGGTGCGGCTGATCGGCACGGCCTCCGTCGCGCTGAAGGCCGCACGCACCGTGGTCGCATCGCGCGCGGCCAGGCGGGCGCTGCTGGCCTGGTACTGGCGGTCGAGCTGGGTCAGGATGTCACCGACTTCGACGACCGCCTTGCGCAGGTCGGCGCAGGGGTCGTCGTCGGGGTTCGGCGTGCGGGTCAGGCCGTCGCGCAACTGGCACTGGAACTGCAGCACCTGCGCCAGGAAGACGTCCCACGGCCGCATCATCATGCGCCACTGCCAATAGCGGCGCGGTGGGCCGTCGATGTGTTCGCGGCGTGCGGTCCAGCTGTCCATGAACACGGTGTGGCCACCGGCGCGCGCCAGCACGGCCAGCGGCACGAAGTCGCCACTGGCGGGCGCCGCGCCGCGGCACCACAGGCTGGACAGCAGGCCGGCGCCGGAGATCAGCGATTCCACCTGCCGCGCTTCGTCGGCAAACCAGGCCGACGCGACGCGCGAACGCAAGTGCAGCGTCTGCATCACTTCGGCGTTGGACGTGGGCAGGGGGCTCGCCAGTTGCAAGGGCAGCGCGCGCAGCACCACGCCTTCCAGCCGCTGCGGCCGCTCTGTCCCGCTGGCGCAGACACTCTCGCAGGGTTTGCCGAACACGTCTTCCTGGCCGCACAGCGCTTCGGCGTGGGTCAGGCCCAGGACGTACAGGCTGGTGCCCGCGACCACGGGCGTGACGGCGCTGACGGCAGCTGTCTCGCACAGCGTGAAGACCGCAGAACCCCGGGCGCCGCCGGCCAGCACCACGGTGTCGCCACGGCTGCGCCGCAGCAGTTCTTCCACCTGCACGGCGGCTTCCATCGGCAGGTGCAGCACGCGGCCCATGGGGTCGATGGCCAGGCCGGCGGAGAGCTCCACCTGGTCGCCGGCCAGCAGTTGCAGGTCAAAGCCGTGCACCACGCCGCTGCCGCCGGCGCTGGTGGCCATCTGCTGCAGGCGGCGGTGGTATTCCTGTTCGGCCTGCAGGTCGGCGGCACGCAAGAACTTGCCGTCGAAGTAGTTCAGCCGCGTCAGCGGCGTCGGCTTCGGGATGAGGGCGATGCCGGCAGCCTGGGTCAGGAGGACGACAGTGTCGGGTTCTGTGCGGGTGGTTCGAAAGGCGGCCATGGCGGGCTCCCGGAATGGTGGGCGGTGTGAAAGTCAGGCCAGCGCAGCGAGCAATGCCCCGCCCAGCGCTTGCAGGGTGGACGTGGCCAGCAGCACACTGCGCACGTCGGGATCCACGGTGGTCACGCTGAGCGTGCTCCCGGTGGCAGACGGGGTCAGCGTGACGCCGCTCAGGTCGGCCAGCGCCAACGTGTCGGGGCCGGCTTTTGGAAAGAGGTGGCCGTCGTTGTCGTCGGGGTCCGTGGGTTGCGCGGCGGCTTCGGCCATGCTGTCGATCACGCTCAAGTGGTGCAGCGCCGCAGCCGCCGCTGCCACCCGGTCGGCCGACGCCGCCGCGCTGATGGCGGCGCGTGCGTCCAGCGCCGCCTGGTCATCCGGCAGCACCACGCCCGCGTCGTCCTTGCGCGCGTCCTGCAGCCCAGCCAGCACCCGCAGCACAGGGTTGCGGTGGCTGCGCGCGGGGGCGGGCCCCGGTACCAGTTCGATCAGAATGGTTTCGAAAACGCGCGAATAGGCGATGCCGGCGCTGTCGTTGCTGCAGCTGTCCGCCAGCGCGGGCACTGGCGCGCTCAGGCAGGCGTGGTGGCGGATGCGCACGTGGGCGTCGAAGGTGATGACGCCTGCGGTGTCGGTGAAGACAAAGCCGGCGTCGTTGCGGTGGGCCTCGAACCAGCGCGCGACGTTGACGCACATCGCGCCGTCGTTGTGCAGCTCACGGCCGCGGCCGTCCAGCGCCAGGCCGGGGGCGACCGCGACTTCGCCCTTGCCGACATCGACGCTGACACCCAGCCCCCACAGCACGCCCCAGCCGTGGGCCCAGGCGTTGTGCAGCCGCATCTTGCCGCGGTGGTAGGCCTGGTCGGCCTGAAAGTCGGCCACGCCCAGCAGCATGCCGTAGTGCGGGTGCAGGGCGACGAAAGGGTTGCCGGGCAGCGGCACGTCGGTGCTGCAACTCGGGTCGTTCATGTCGGTGAGGGTGGACATCGGGGGGCTCCTGCGGAGGCAGTAAATTCGGAAGTTATGTCAAAGTCGTGCCTGATTCAAGGCAGCAGCCACGGCGCGCTGGCCAGGGGCCCGCGCAGCGCGGCGCTGGCCTGCGCGGGCGGGTTCAGTCCCAGGGCCTGGGCGAGTGCCTCTTCCTGCTGCAGTGCTGCCGCCGCATCCGTGCTGCGCTGCTGCGCCGGCGCGTCGGCTTCGAGCGCTGCCAGCAACGCGGCTTCTGCGGCGGTGGTGGCGCTGACGAGCGCCGCGGGCGGGGTCTGCAGCGCGTGCAGCGTGTCGTCGGCCGACCAGAAGGTGGCGGCTTCGGACCACAGCGCATCGGGCACTTCGGCCTGCCAAAGCGCCAGCGTTCGCCGCATGCCGTTGCTGAAGGCGCCGCGCGCCGTGTTGAAGGCGCCTTGTGCGCCGTCGAAGTCGCTGCGGGCCTGGGCCAACGTGGCGTGGTTGACGGCGTCGGCCTCCATCGCCGCCATGTCGCCCGCCGGGTCGGTGACGCGGGTGCGGATGCGTGCGCCGCGCAGCACGGCGGCGGCGTTGGCCAGGGCCACGGCGGCATCGTCCTGCGCGTTTTCTGCGGCGGCCGCATCGGGGCGGGCGCTGCCTTGCAGGTCTTGCAGTTGCGCTTGCTGAGCGGTGTTGAGCAGGTTGCCCGTCTGCGCGGCCATTGCCGCCATTTGCGCCAGCGTGCCGGTGGCACCCAGCAACAGCGCCCGCGCGCTGCCGGCGTAGGCCGCCAGCGCTGCGTCGGCTGAAGCCAGCGCGCGTTGCAGCCGGGGCAGGCGGCTGGCGGGCAAGTTGCCGGCCTCGGCTTCGGTGTCCACCGCCGCCCGCGCCGCGCGGGTCCGCGCTGCGGCGGTCTGCGCCAGTGCGCTCGCCTGCACGGCACGCTCACGGGCGCGTTCGCGAAGCGCCACCGGCAAGGCCGATTCGATGCGCGCGCGCGCTGCGGCGTGGTGCGGCCCGGCGAGTGCGGCCGTGGCATCCGCAGGCACGCGGGACAAGGGGGCCCTTGTCAGCGCGTCGTCGATCAGCGCGCGGCGCCTTTCATGGGCGTTGCGTGCCAGTGCCAGCTTGGCCTGCGCCTGCTGCCACGCCTGCGCGGCCTGCAACGCGGCCTGTTCGGCGCTGCCGTGCGCTTGGGCCGCCACGGTGGCGCGCGCCGCCTCTTCATGCAGCGCAGTCTGCGCGCTGCGTTGCGCCACCGTGGCATCCGCCAGCGTGATGGCCAGTGCCGCCACGGCGGCGGGGGTTTGTGGATGCTGGGCCCGCAGTTCGGCCAGCGCCGTGTCGGCTGCACCCAAGGCCCCGGCAGCGCTTGCGCGTGCAGTTTCTGCGGCAGTGGCCGCTGGACGTGCGGCGGCCAGCGCAGCCTGCGCGGCCGTGGCGGCGGCGCGGCGCGCGCCTTCCTGCTGCAGTGCCAGGTCAAACAGATTCAAGGCCATGGTGTCTCTCCTTCAGTCAAGTTCAGTGCGGACTGACCCGTCCGGTCTTTTCGTATTCCTGCTGCAAGGCTTTTTCGATGTGCGCCTGGTGGATCGCTTCACCATTTGCGGCAGCGAGGAAAGCCGCGCCCAGCGCCGCGTTGCGGATCAGTGCGCCGGGCAGCGGGTGCTGCGCGGCGAGCGCGTCGATGTCGACATCGGCGGACAGTGGTGCCTGGGGTGGGAACTGCGCGCGCCAGATCGCGGCACGTTCCAGCGGGCCGGGTTCGCTGAACTCCATCGCCAGTTCAAAGCGGCGCAGGAAGGCCTTGTCGAGATTGCCGCGCAAGTTGGTGGCCAGGATGGCGACGCCGTCGAAACGTTCCAGCCGCGCCAGCAGGTAAGCCGACTCGATGTTGGCGTAGCGGTCGTGCGCGTCGCTGACCTCGGTGCGCTTGCCGAAGAGCGCGTCGGCCTCGTCAAAGAAGAGCACGGCGCCGGTGCCCTCGGCCTGGTCGAAGGCGGCCGCCAGGTTCTTCTCGGTTTCGCCGATCCACTTCGACACCAGGCGCGCCAGGTCGATGACCAGCAGGTCGGCATGCAGCGCGCTCGCAATGACCTCGGCCGCCAGCGTCTTGCCGGTGCCGGGCAGGCCCGAGAACAGGAGCCGCAGGCCGCGCACCGAGCGCTGCTGGCGCGCAAAGCCCCAGTCGTCCAGCACCTGCTGCTGCAGTTGCATGCGTTGCACGGCACCGCGCAGCGCGGCTTCACGCGCGGGAGGCAGCACCAGATCGCTCCAGGTCGCGGTGGGCAGCAGACGGCGGGCAAAGCTGTCGTCGCTGTGGGTGGTGCGGGCCTTGAGCGCAGCGACGCACTGCGCCAGCGGCGGCAGCGCACCCTTGTCAAGCCACGGCGACAGGTCCAGCCGCAGCTGCTGCAGCGTTTCGGGGCCGACGGCATAACGCGCTGTCAGCAGTGCACCGTGCGGTGCCAGTTCAGGCAGCACGCGGGCCCACAGGCGGGACTGTGCGGCGGCGGACAACGGCGGTGCGTCCAGCACACACAAGGGCCGTGCGCTGCGCGCCACCGCGGCGGGCGTGACGCCGGCCAACACAGCAGCGCCGGGCCAGGCGTTGAGCACGGCCAGCGCGTCCATGCTCAACGGTGCAGACAGCAGCAACACCGGCACGGCGCGCTGCACCAGGCACAGCGCCAGCAAGCTGCCCAGCGTGGCGGCGTCGGCGTCGCCGGGCCAGTCGAAGGCCAGGCCGTTGATGGCCGACGCCAGCTGCTGCGCACGCTGCCGCAGCGCAGCGGCCTGCAGGCCGTGCAGCGCCACCAGCGGTTTCGTCGTGCCACGCAGCAAAACCAGCGCCTGCTTCGTGGCGGGCTGCTGCAACCAGTCGTCGCATTCAATGGATTCATCCATCCACATCGGCAGTGGCGCCAGGCCTTTGGGCCACGATGGCAGGCCGTGCAGCGCGCCCCACAGGCCGTCAGCCAGCCGCAGCGAGCGCTCAGGCAGCGGCCCCTCACCCACCAGCCGCACAAGGCCCAGCTGCAACAGCGCGCTGCGGTGCTGCAGGCGCAGCGTGTGGCGGCGGCGGATGTCGGGCGACACCAGCCAGCAAAAGAGCCCCCAGGTGGGCCGGGATTCACCGCGCGGGTGCAGCGCCGCGAAGGCAGCGCCGTAACCTTCGTGCGCATCGGCCATGGCGGCGAGCAGCAGCAGCGTGCGTTCGTCGTCGTCCAGATCCAGGGCATGACACAGCGCGTCCAGCGTGTCCAGCGGATGTGCGCCTCGGTTGGCGTCGGCCTCAGTGCCAACCGTGGTGCAAAGGCTCTGCGCACGCGCCCACTGCTGCTGCAGGAAGTGCAGCGCGCGGCCCCAGGTGGCATCGGCTTCGGCGCCCGCGTCGGCGCGCAGTTGTTCGGCGATGCGCTGGCCCACACGCGCAGCTTCAAACCACAGCGGGCGGCTGCGGGCTGCCACCGGCGCGCCGTGGGCTGCCAGGCGTTGGGCCGTCACGGCGTCATTCATAGCGGTACCTCAGTACCAGGCCCAGCCAGGGCAGGAAGCCGGGGTCGAGGTCGAGCGCGGCGCGGCGCAGTTCGGTGGACACGCCGCGCAGCGAGAAGTGCACGTCGATCCAGCCCGGGTCGGCGGTGATGCGCGCGCGGCGTGGCACGACGCGGCCGAGTGCGCGTGCCTCGGTCTCGTCTTCAGGCAGGCGCTGCGCCAGATGCCGCAACACGCAGCGCCGTGCTTGCACCAGCGCTGCCTCTTGCGGTGCGTTCAGCAGCAGGGGCGTTGGGGGCGCCGCACCGGGCGGCAGGCCGCAGAAGGCCAGCGCGGCGGCGTCGCCGGCCGCCATGGGCCACAGACGCAGCGCCAGCGCGTGCAGGGTGTGCGGCAACGCATCAGCGGGCCAGAGCTCGGTGTCCTGCAGCAGCACGAGTGCACCGCTTGCGGGCAGCAGCGGGGTCAGCAACAGCAGGCCGCCGTGTTCGGTATGGCCTTCTGTCTCACCGGCCTCGGCATCGGCCGCCAACAAACCCGCAGGTTCGTGGGTGTCGGTGTCGGTGTCGGTGACGGCGAAGGCGACCTGCCCGCCCGGCGGTGTGGTGCGAATGCAAGGCACTGCGCGAAGCTCGAGTTCCGCTGCCGTCGTTTCACGCGCCGCTGCCGCTGCCGCTGCCGCTGCGGCCCAGCGCCGGACTTGCGCATCGACCGCCGCCGCGCCGCGCGTGGCCTGGTGCGGCGCATCCAGCATGCAGGCCAGGCGCAGGGCCCATGCGGCGCGCTGCGGCGTGCGGGATGCTTGCCGTGTGGCGATGAACCAGTCGGGCATTTCCGGCGCGTTGCCGTCGGCCCGGGCGCTGTTCAGCGCCGCATCGAGCGAGTGGCTGGACGCTTCGGCATCGGGTGCAAAGGCCGCCGCGCTGATGCCCCCACTGCCGCCCGCCAGCCGTGCCAGCACCGACATCGTCAGCCCGCGCAACTCGCCATCGTCCAGCGCCTGGACCAGCGGCAGCCACCGCACGCTGCGCAGCAGGCCGCGCAACAGCGGCACGCCTTCATCGGGCTCGTCGGCCAGCAGCCGCAGCAACGCGGCGTGGCGTTGCGCCGCGCTGTGCACCTGGTCACGGCTGCGACCACCGGTGGACGGCAGCAGTGACAGGCGCTGCCAGGCCCAGTCGCGCGCGGTGTGGCCGCCGAGCATGTCGGCCACGAAGGCGTGCAGCGCCTGCGGCCGGCCGGCAAAACGTTGCAGTTCACCCGGCCCGGCATGCTGCAGCGCGTGCGCCAGGCCGGCGGCCACGGCGTCGCTCCAGCGCCGGGCGTTGTCCGCGTCGGCGTGCTGCGCGCTCAAGCGCACGCGGGCCTGCAGGCTCTGGATGAGCACGATCTGGTCGCCGGTGCAGAGGCGCGTCAAGGCGGCTTCCAGTTCACCGTCCAGCAGCGCCTGCTGCGCAGCAAGGGCACGGCGCTGGCCGTCAGCGTCTTGCACGCGGTGGCGTGCGCTGAAGCGGTGGATGTGCAGCGTGTCCTGCATCGCGGTCTTCAGCTGATGCGACTGGTTTGGCCCAGCCGGGACGGCCCCGGCCGCATGGCACCCTGCGCCTGCGGCGCGCTGCCCAGCAACTGGCCACGGCCCAGCGTGGCGGCGCCCAGTTGCAGCTGGGCGAAGCCGGTCACCGGGCCGACGACGGTGGACAAGCCGATCTGCAGCCCACGGCCGATGCGCGCGCCCTGGCCCAGCGCGCACAGGGTGAACAGCGTGTGCGCCGGGCGGTGCACCTCCAGCAGGTGGCGCACGGCGGCTTCGGTGACGGCGTTCAGCTCGGCCTGCACCAGCACGGCGAAGCGGTGGGCGTTGAGGGCAAAGCTGTCGCTGATTTCGCTTTCGACGCCCTGCACTGAATCGTTGCCGACAGGGCCGCCGACGCGCATCCCCATGCCCAGGACGGCCGGTTCATCCCAGGCGGGGCCCGCACCTTCGCCGGACACTGCGCCGGAACCAGCGCCTACACGCGCCAGCCCGCGCATGCGGAACTGCTCGACGATCACCACCCGCGCGCCGGTGACGATCTCCACCATGCGCCGCAGCGACCACAGCGTGCCGCGCAGGCGGAAGAGCCAGGGTGCCTCTTTGATGAAGCTGCGGCGCGCGGTGTCGCTCCAGCGTTCGTCCAGCGTCAGCCCGACCCAGCGCGCCAGCCACGGCAACGCAGCGGCCGGCGTGCTGCAGGGTTTGAGCAGCGCGTGGCGTTCGTCGGACTGCGCGGCAACGTCGGCTTCAAGCCCCGCCATCGGCGCCAGCAGGCGCTGCAAAAAGCTGCGCATCGCGTCCTGGCGTGAGTACAACAGCGGCAGCCGACGCAGCCAGTCGTGAGCCGGTGTTTCTGCACGCACACCGCGCAGTCTGGGCGTGGCGCGAGAGTGGCCTTGCAGGTCAAACACCAGCCACAAGTAACGGCCCAATGTGGCGGGAGCAATGCCTTCGAAAGTGTCGAAGCGTTCCTGTTCGACCAGCCAAGGCTGTTCACTGCCGTCGGTGCGTTTGAAGAGCAACTGGGCTTGTGTGTCGTCGGCGGGCAACGTGTTGACCAGCGGCAGCGGCGTGGCCTCGGGTTGCAACAAGGTGACGAGCGGCTGGTTGGCCGGTGCCGTGCGATGCAGTCGCGGGCCTTCGATGTCGTCGTCGCTGATGAGGCAGTGCACGCTGATCAATGTGTTGGCCGGCAGGCAGGCGTCCAACAGCAGCCGGCCCCAGCTTGCTTGCGGCTGGCCGGCGTCGAGCCTGAAGCCCACCACACGTCCGCGGCTGCGGTAGTGCAGCCGCGCGCCCGTGGCGTGGCGCGGGCCGCCTGGCGTGAAGAAGACGATGCGGCCGTCGGGTGTGGCGGCAATGCCGGCGCCGTCGTAATGGCGCGCGGCCAGTGGTTCCAGCAGCGTGAAGTTGCCGTCGCTGCGCACATCGACGCGGGTGAAGAGTTCTTCGGGCCGGCGCGCCACCACCAGCTGCGGCTGGCCGTCGCCGTCCACGCTGACCGCGAGGCCCGACGCAAAGGCGAAGGGGTTGTCGCCCGCAAAGGACAGCACCTGCGGCGTCGTCAGCCAGTGCCCGGCGCGGCCCAGCAGCAGCACTGACGCATCGGCCGCGTGCGCACGCAGCAGCACGAAGAGCCGGCCGTCGGGTGCGAAGGCCAGGCGGGATGAATCCGCATGCGCGGTCACCGGCGCGGCTTGCGGGACGCGCGTGGCCGCAAGCCGCTGCAGCACGCCGCTGCTGCACAGCACCCACAGCCAGGCGCCGAACCAGGCGATGTGCACCGCGTCGGCTGGAACGGGCTCGCTGCGCTGCACACGGCGCTGCGCCACATCGACGATCCAGACCCGGCGCACGACGGTGTCCAGCACGTAGAGGTTGCCGTCTTCGTCGCAAGCCAACGCGCGCGGCGTGAAAGTGCTCACTGCCGGTGACGATGGCGCGAAGCCGGTGGCGACTCGGGGCAGCGCGCCCAGCACCTGCGGCGCGCTCAGGTGATCCAGCAGCACGTCGCTCGGCGGCGGCGAATGCTGCGGTCGGCCCGGGTCCATCGCGTGCCACAGCCAGCGCTCGACGCGGTGGTCTTGCGGCACGCTGTGGAACAGGCGGCACTGGGCGTCGAATGCCAAGCCGGCACCTGCCGTGTCGGCCACCGCCGTGGGCGTGCCGCCGGTGCCTTCATGCAAGGCGTCCCAGGACAATTGCACGACACCATCGACGAGCGCGGTGTCGGCGTCGAAGGCCGCGCGCTGCCAGGCCGGCTCACCGAGCATGAGCGCAAATTTGGCGGCGGCTGGCATGGGCATGATGAGCTTCGCCTCAGCACGCGTCCCGCAGCACCGGGAAGGGCAGTGGCACGCCATCGGGCGGCGCCATCGACAGGCCGGCGCCGGGTGTTGGCAGCGGCAGGCCATCGACGACCGTCACGTCCACCAGCGCCGGCACTTCCCAGGGTTGTAGCGATACGGAGCCCGGCACCCACACGCCGCCGTCGAAGGCCGCCAGGGCCAGGTCTTCGAGGAATTCCACGCCTTCGACCTGCAGCGCGGCGGCTTCCAGTTCGGGCTCGTGCACGCGCCGGCCCAGCGGCCAGCCCTGGCCTGCAGGGCCATACGGCGGCAGCGGCGCCAGGTACTGCCGCAACACCAGTTCCACCCAGCGCCGCACGGCTTCGATGCCGTAGCCGTCCTTCACCTTCAGGGCCACCGACACGGCGATCTGGCGGTACACGGGTGCGATGACGTAGAGCTCGGTCGTCACCAGCCGCCGCGCGTCCAGCCTTTCACACACGGCGCGCAGCAGCGGTGCGTCGGGCAGTGGCGCGTCCGGGTGCAGTGGGTCGCGGGTGGGCCAGACCATCACCGTCACCACGCCGGCGGCTTGCAGGCTGCGCGTGCGCGGGTGAAAGCGCGGCAGGCATTCGGCCCGGCCCACCTGCACGCCGGGGGTCTGCAGCGCCAGTTCTGCAAAGTCGCTGGCGGTGACCGCACGGTCGTGGCGGCGGAATTCGCCGGGCAGCCGCGTCAGGGCTTCGGCAACGCCTTCTGCATCGGCGCCGCCGACTGCGGGCAGTGGGTTGCTGACCTTGGCGCCCGCCACCGCCGGCAACTTGTTGATGGCCCCGGCCGCGACGTTGCCGGCAGCGCCGCCGCCCCAGCGGTAGCCGCGCACACGAATGCGCTGGCCCCACTGCGGCACGCGGCCACGCGCGCCTTCGCCGAAGCGCACGCTGCCGGCTTCGGCGTCCAGCGTGTAGTGCGCCGATTCACGTTGGCTGCCGTAGAAATCAGCGACGCGCGTCCAGCGTTTCCAGCCGCTGCTGTCTTCCACTTCCAGCAGCAGCGTGTCGCTGGCGCCCACATGGGGGTTGTCCAGCAGCACCGGCCTCTTCGCCAGCGCAAAGGTCTGCGAGGGCTGGCCGTTGCCATCGCCCAGGTACTGCGGGTCGGCCAGGCGCGCCTGCTCGGCGCGGGCGATGTTGACAGCGGCCAGCTTGACGCGGCCGAAACGCGAGCCATTGCGCCGCGCGACGCGCAGCCAGCACACGAGCTTGGCCTGCTTTTCGTCGTCCAGGCTCGGCGGAAAGTCGCCCGCACCGGCCAGGTCCACGTCGGCGGTGGGCAGGCCGATGTCGATGGCCGCTTTCGGCAGCTCCAGCCGCAACGTGCCGGCCTGCGACAGGCCGCGGGTGCTGTCGGCCACCATGCGCAGCGCCGCCCAGTGCGGCTGGCCGTCGGCGCCCAGCGGGCGGGCGGTGGAGACCTGCCACACCAGTTGTGGCGCGGTGGTGCTGGCGCTCAAGCCGGGGCAGGCTTCGGCGTCGTCCAGCACGGCCGCAGGCAGGTCGGGATCGAAGCCGATGTTGAGCAGCGCAGCGGGTTCATCGCTGCGCTGCCAGGCGGTCTTGTCGAAGCCGCGCTCGGCCAGCACCGCAATCCACAGCATGCCATCGACGGCGCTCGACAGGTCGAGCAAATCGCCCGCCACGGCCGGGTCGAGCAGCCGCGTTTCGTAATAGAGCCGCGGCGCATCGGCCAGCGCCACCGGCAGCGCGTCGGCGGTGCGGGCGATGAATTCCGCCACCTCGCCTTGTGCGTCTTCGGCCTTCAGTTCGGTGCGCAGTCGGCCAACAGTGACGCTGCTGATGGCCCAGGCATGCACTTCGTCCAGGCTGGTGAATTCGAGTTTGCCTGCGGACGTTGCAGCACTCGCCAATGTGCGCTGCGGACACGCCACACCGGCAGGTTGCTCGGTGCTGAAAGCCAGCAGCGCGCGTGCGGCCTGCGCCGGCCGCAGCGGGATCTGCAACAGGCGCAGGAATTCGAGGTACGTCGCCTCGGGCACCTGGTTCAGGCGGTACAGCAAGCCCTCCGCCTGGAAGGCAAACAGCTCCAGCAGCGTGATGCCGGGGTCTGACGCGTTGTGGTCGGTCCATTCCGGGCTGTAAACCGGGATGCGCGCCTTCAGCTCGGTGCTGAGTTGCGCAAAGCTGCGGTCGTCGAGGATGGGGCTGGGCAACGGCATGCGCTACTCCAGGTAGAAGGGATAGACGAGGTTGTCGCGGCGGCCGTCGCGCAGGTGCTGGTAGTCCACCTGCACCAGCACGAGCGATGGGTCGTCGCCCGGCAGCACATCGACACGCTCGAGCTTGATGCGCGGCTCCCACGCGGCCAGCGCGGTCTGGATCTCGCGCTGCATCGCGGCGCGTGTGGCCGCCGTGTTGGGCTGCATCAGAAAGCGCCGCAGGCCGCAGCCAAAGAGCGGGCGCATCAGGCGTTCACCGGGTTCGGTGTCGAGGATGATGGCGATGGATTGGCGCACTTTTTCCGGCCCGTCGGCCAGCAGCAAGGCGCCGCTGTCACCGGGCCGCAGCGGCAGCGCCAGGCCTTGCCCAAATGCGGCGCGTGCAAGGCTCATGCAAACTCTCCGGTGGTCGGCAGGTGCTTTTCGAACTTCCACTGGCTGACACGCAGCGGCCGCCAGACCAGGCTGCCTGTGATGTCCAGCGCCGTCTTCGCACTGCCGTCGGGCTGCAGCTTCTGCTGCGACTTTTCGACATTGACGCTGCCCAGCGTGATGAGTGGCGCGTTGCTGTAGTTCGAGAGCTGGTTGGCGATCTTGGACTTGGCGATGCCGGTGGTCTCGCTCAGCGTGGTGGCCACTTCGCCAGCCAGTTCAGCCTGCACCACGTCGCCCGACTTGCCGTTCCAGGACCAGCCCGCGGCATCGACATCGACGGACAGTTCTGCATCCACGTCCAGCTTCGGCGGTATCGCCGCCAGTTCCAGCTGCAGGCCACCTGCGATCGAAAAGCTCGGTGGGATGCAGAAGCGCAGCGCCAGCAGAAACCACAGGTTGAACAGCAGCACCACGATCGGCAGGAACAGGTTCAGAACGAAGCTGGCAATGATGGTGATGAGCGGGATCGAGAAGAAACAGATCGCCGGCCCGCCGATGCTGCCGCTGCTGGGGATGCTGCCGTCGGTCTTGCTCTGCAGCTGCTGCGGGTGCACAAAGCGCACGGGCGAGAACTGGCCGATGGGCCGCGTGGCGGCCTGCGCGGCCAGTTCCGCCAAGTTGGGCATCTGGATCGTCACCGGGCGGTTGGAGGTGCCCACCAGGTCAAACTGCGGCGCCAGGCGGTAGGGTTCGCTGGCTTCGCTCCAGCTCAGTTCGCCGTGGCAATCGGTGGCCGGTGCGTCGTTGTTCAAGCCTTGAAACGGGCAGCGGCAGTCGTGCTGTCGGAAGAAGCAGCGCAGCTCATAGCTGTGGCGGTCATCGAAGCGCGCTTCGCCGCTGGCGTTGCTGTCGAAGGCCGATGTCGGCACGATGCCGTAGTAAAGCGCGCGGCCACGCGCCGAGTGGCGCGGGAAGCGCGGGTCTGCGGGCAAGGGGAAGAGGCGCAACCAGGTCTCTTCCACCACCGCCGGTGTTTCATCGATCAGCTCGCGCCATTCGCCAGTGCCTTGAAAGGCGCCCGGAACCCAGCCTTCCTTGAAAGCGCGCACGCCACGTTCCAGCTGCCAGGCTTCGAGCTTCTGCCGCGCTTCTGTCAGTGCGGCTTGCGCGTTGGTGAACGGCTGCTCAAATGCACCCTGTCGCTTCAACCGACTGACACGCGAGAAGCGCGCCTGCAACGGGCCCGCGGGCTGCAGGCCGCCGTCATCCAATGCCGCCACGGCCTGCTGCGCCTGCACGACATTGCGCAGCAGGCCCAGCGCTTCACCCTGGAACTGCGGCGCAAAACCCAGGCGCTGGCGGCGCACGACGAAACCGGCCTGGCACACGGTGTCGGGCCCGGGCGGCGGCAGGCCGGGCACGTCGCAATGCAGTTCACAGACGACAAGGTAGTGGCGCGCGTGGCTGGGCAGGTACAACTTGCGCAGACCCGTGCTGACGAGCCGGCTCTTGAAGAGTTTGTCAATCGGGTCGCCACGGTTGAATGGCGTGCCGGCTGCGTCCTTGGCCGGGAACAGCGCCGCGATCTTAGTCGTGAAGCGGCCCGGCTGCGCCTGCACGAACTGCGCGGTGTGGATCTGGTCGTCACGCTCATCAAAGGCCAGCGACCGCTGCGGCTCCTGGATGAAGCTGGCGATGAAGTCGTCGCTGGCAAATTTCTGCAGCAGCGGCCGCGTGCCGCGCCCGCTGGCGGGCACACCGGCGCGCGCCCAGTCGTACCAGGGCGCGGTGACGGTCCAGGGGTGGTGGCAGGGGCTCGTCATGTCACTGGCCAGGGTCGTCACCACACGTTCCCCGCGCCCGGCGTGTAGCTGGCCGAGATGACCGACTGCGTGATGAGCGTCGAACATCTGACGATGCCGTCGCAGTTGACGACGGGTGCGTGCACGTTGACGGCACTGGCCGTGATCTCCACCGTGCTGTTGGCGGTGACCTTGACCTGGCCGGCGATGTTCATCACGAGCTCACAGCCGTTGCTGTGCTTGAGCGTGACGCTCTGCGCGGCGTCGTCCAGCACCAGCTTGTGGCCGCTTTGCATCTGCAGCGTGACCTTGGCCGCACCGTCGGTGTCGTCAAATTCCAGCAGCGTGCCCGAACGTGTCTTCAGCAGGCGCTTGTTGTTGGCGGCCTCTGCGTTTTGCGGCAAGGCCTCCTGCCCGTTCCACACCGCGCCGACGATGTAGGGACGCTCGATGGCGCCGGCTTCAAAGCCGACGATGACTTCGCTGTCCACCTCGGGCAGGATCTGCCAGCCCTGGTCGTCGTCGGCGTACAGCGACACCAGGCGCGCCCAGGCCGTCACGTCCTTGCCGACTTCACCCAGCCAGGGGAAGCCGACCTGGATGCGGCCGGTCGAATCCGGATCGACGATGTCCTTGACCAGCGCCGGGTACAGGCCGAAGAGGCGGCGCGACGCGGTGCCGCCGTCCAGGCTGTCGGCGTCCGGCCTCATGCCGGCTCCAGATTCGGCCGTTCGGCCTCAAAGGCCGTGCGGTGGCCGTGCTGCAGGTCGTAGCGGTGCGTCAGTTGTGTGACGCGGTAGCGGCCGCCACTGAACAGGGGGCCCACGCCCTGCAGCGTGAGGCTGCTGCCGACGATCATCTCGGGAGAGCCGTCCGTCAGCCCGCGGATGCGCACGAAGCCGCGCGCCCGGCGCAGCATCTCGGCACGCGCCCAGACGCCGGCCACTTCGCTGCTCAACGGCACTTCGCGCAGGCGGTGGCTCTTGAAGGTGCTGAAGGCCTGGCCCAGCAAACCCGCACCCAGCCGGCCGGGGCCGGCTTCGGCCTGCACGTCCGACGCGCCCGCGCTTTCGTCGATGCGCTCGCGCCCGGCGACGTCGTAGCCGGCCACATGCACTTCGCTGCGCTGGTGCGCCAGGTCGGCGCGGGCATTCAATGCCAGCAGCTTGTTGCCGGCCAGGCCGACGGCGGCGTTGCCATTGATGAGCGTCATTTCCGGCGCCGGGCGGCGGCTGCGGGTGGCGAAGTTCAGTGTCGTGTCTTCGACCCAGATCTCGGCCTGCACCAGGCGCGCGCGTTCACGCAGGAAGGCCAGGTCGCTCTGGTTCCACTGCTGCACCACGCGGTGCGTGGGGCCGTCGGCGTCCACCTGCGCCGTCAGGCCGTGTTCACTGGCAATGCTGCGCACGATGTCGGCGTCGCTGCTGTCTTCATAGGTCTTGCAGCGGTGCATCCAGCGCAGGTCCATCAGCGCGTCTTCGGCAAAGACCAGCACCTCCTGCTGGCTGCCTTCACGCAGTTCGGTTTCGATGGCGCTGATGCGGCCGGCAAAGACCGTGCGGGCGGCGGCGGCGGGGCCGATCGAGACTTCCAGGCGTTTGCCGAAATCGAGCGCCGTGCCGTCCAGGTGGAGCCAGGTTTCGTTGTCGCCCGTGGGGTGGTGACCGGTGGCGACGAAGCGGGCAGTCAGGCGCTTCATGCCCTGCGTGTCTTCGCTCACTTCAAGTCTTAGCAGGTCACGCGCCAGCGCGGCGCTGCGTTCGCCGTCCAGGCGCAGCACCGGGGCGCTGGAGCCGTAGAGTTCAGGAGCGGTGGCCATGGTGCTGATGTGCGGGTGCTTCAGTCTTCGTTGCCGCAGGCGCTGGTGCGGTTTTCGTCGCGCAGCATCTGCGCATGCAGTTCGCGGTGGCGTTGCGGGGCCTGCCCGGGCGGTTCGGCCTGCGCCCTGGCCGCAGGCGGGGGCGCGGGGTCCACCTGCACGTCGGTCTGGATTTCGTCGATGTGAATAGGCATGGTGGGCAGGCTTTCAATGGTTGCAGCCGCAACCACAACCGCGCGCGTGGTTCTGGAATGCCGTGCCCGCGGCCGTATCCATTGGCGCCAGGGGCAGCGCTTCCCATCCCGGCACGCCAGGGTCGCTGGTGGTGGGTGGCAGCAGGGTGCTCTGGCGCTTCAGGAAGGCCTGGCCTGACAGCAGGTTGGCGCGCGTGTCCTGCGCGGTCTGCACCTGGTCCCGCAGCGGCACACCGCGGCCGAAGGACTGGGCGCGGGCGTCGGCGCGCAAGGAGAAGATGGCCTGCGGCTGCGTGCTGGCGGCGGCGCTGAGTGCATCGACAGTGGCGGCCGTGCTGCCGCCCGCGCCGGCAAAACTGCGCCGCGCCTGCGTGGCCCCTGCCGCGCCCGCGGCGGCGGCCACCGTTTCCAGCGCTGCGCCGAGGCCGCCCGCAGCGGCCAAGGCATGACCTCGCTGCAAGGCGCCAGTGGCCGAATTTCGCGGCGGCGTGAGGCCGACTCGCTGGGCGGCGCCGCCGTCGCCGGCCCCCGCCTGCACGCCCTGGAAAGCACCGGCCCCGGGGCCCGCGGTGGCGCCGCCCGGCAGCGCCACTTCCTGCCCCGCCGGCACGCGCACGGGGTCCTTGACGTTGCCGGCCAACAGCCGCCAGGCTTCGGGCGACAGGCCGTTGCGCGCGGCCATGGCACCCAGGCTTTCGCCGTCGAGAGCGCGGGTCACGGTGCCGACTTGCGCCGCAGCCCCAAAGGCGGCGTTGACCCCGCCCAACGCCAATCCCACGGCACCCCCCAGGCCAAGGCTCAGACCCGCGCTCAAGCCGCCTGGCAGTGCTGCCGTGGCGCTGGCTACCGCTCCGGCGGACGCGCCCACGGCAGTGTTGGCGCCAGCGCCGCTGAGGTTGGCGTCGCGTTCCGCGTTCTGGCCCTTGATGCTGAGCGACGCCTTCGCGCGCAGTGGCGTGCCGGTGTGGGCGAAGTGGTCGATGTCCACCGACAGCGTGTCCATCACGCCATCGACGATCACATCGCCCCAGTGGAAGCGCAGACGCGGCGGCGCCTGGTTGCGGCTGGTCTGCGCCTGCGGGGTGATGAAGGCCTCGATCTGGCGCGTGCGTTCCAACACCGACCGCGGCACGGCGGTGCTGCCTTCGTCGGCGGTGTCGAAGACCAGATCGACGCTCAGCGTGACCGACCCATTGCCCGTGTGCTGGCGCGCCTGCCGGCCTGCACTGTTGCCGCCAGCGCTTTGGTTGCTGTACTGCAGCCGCAAGGAGCTGGGGTTGAACTGCACGGTCACGGCAGCCCGCCCGGCGCGCGGCCGGTTCTGGTTGTCGATCTCCTGCAGCGTGGCTTTGCTCAGTTCAGGCATGAGGTGTGCGTATGTGCGTATCTGCAAAGAGCGGCGCGCTCAGACGAGGCGCAGCCCTTCGTGTGCGATGTGCAGTTCTTCGATCGCGATCTCGCCGGTCTTGGCGTTCAGTTCAGGCCCGCGCACCTTGGCCGGCAGGCCGCGCTCGAACTGCCAGGTGGCGACCACTTCTTCCAGGTTGTGGCCAAAGACTTCGACGATGCCGTCGTAACGCGGCACGGGCCGCGTGCCCGCCGCGATGCTCTGCAGCCAGGCCCAGATGTCGCGGTTGAGTTGCCCGCCCGGCGTGTGGAACATGCCGCGCTTCAGCACCAGCGGCACGTACTTGGCGCGGCCCACGCGGCGGATGACGCCGTCGTTGCGGCCGCCTTCCAGGTGTTCGCTGATGTCCAGTTCCACCTCCAGGCCGCTGACCTCCTGAAAGGCGCCGTCGGTGAGCGCAGCACCACCGGCCGATTCGTCGGCCACGTTCGTGGCCCCCGTGGGCTGCTGGCCGGCGGCTTCGTCCGGGCTCTTGCGCAGCGTCAGCTTGAAGCGGAAGGCACGCAGAAAACGGTCGGTTTCGTTCACGCGGCCTCCAGCGTCAAGGTGCCGTCGCCGCTGCGGCTGAAGTGCAGGACGATGAACTCCAGCGGCTCGGCCGGCGCGATGCCGATGTGGGCAACGAGCTCGCCGTTGTCGACGCGAAAGGGCGGGTTCAGGCTGTCGTCGCAGGTGACGAAAAAGGCCTCGGCTTCGCTGGCACCGGTGAAGGCGCCCAGGCGGTACAGGCGCCGCAGCAGCGCGCCAATCATGTGCACCAGCTCGCGCCGCAGCGCCGGTGTGTGGGGCTCGAAGACGGCCCACTGCATCTGCTGCAGCAATGTTCTGCGCAGCATCAGCACCAGCCGGCGCACCGAGAGCTGGCGCCAAGACGGGTCCAGCGACAAGGTACGCGCGGCGCTCAGGCGCACACCCTGGGGCTCTTGCACATAGACGTTGACGCCCAGCGGATGCAGCTGCGCGTGTTCGGCTGATGTGACCTGCACCAGCGTCTTCACGGCACCCTGCACCACGCGGTTGGCGGGGCCGTGGGGCACGCCGAAGACCAGTTCCGTGGCGGCGACGATGCCGGCCGCAGCGGCGCTGGGCGGCAGATTGACGAGTGCGTCACGCCCATCGTCACTGCGCACCACCACGAGCCAAGGGTGGTACAGCGCGCACCAGGCGCTGTCGAAGTGGCTGCGAAAGGCCAGCACCTGCTGCGGCTTCAGGCCCGGCGGGACGTCGAGCAGGGCGATGTGGTCGCGTGTGGTCTCGACGAAGCTCTGCACACGCTGCAGCAGCGTGACGATCTGTGCCAGGTCGGCAACGTCAAGTGGGTCGAGTGCCAGGCCGGGCAGGGCGCTGCTGTTGGGCGGCGTGGGCGGCGCGGCCGGCGCGGCTGGCAGCGCCACGCAAGGCGCGAATGCCGGCCCGGCGAAAGAGGGGTCGGACACGTCGGCCTGCGGCGGCAAAGGCTGCGGCTGGTAGAGGTCGGGCAGCACGATCTGCGTGATGGCTTCGATGCCGGCCACGGCCTGCAGGCCGGACGCGGGCTCGTCGGCGAGGGGGTCCCAGTCGGTCTCGAAGAAGTCCTCGTGGTTGATCAGGGCATAGCGGTCTTCGCCGCCGGTGAACGGGTTGCTGGCGTGGCGCAGGTTCAGGCGCAGCACGTCGGCCGGCAGCAGGCGGTCGCCGGCCCAGCTGAAGTCAGGCCATAGCAACTGCGAATCGAGACACAACACACTGGCCAGCCAGCGCGGGTGGTCCACATGCAGGCCGAGTGCGGTGTGCCGCTCGGTGGCGCCGGCGCCGTCGCTTACCTCCAGCTCGGCCTCGACGACTTCTGCGCCAACGATGGGGCTTGGTGTCAGTGTCTCCAGCAGCGCGCGTTGCCAGCGCCGCGGTTGCAGGGGGTCGCCCGTGGACTGCACGTCCAGCACAAAACGCAGCACGTGGCTGCCGTCAGCCAGGCGCAGCCGCAGCAGCGTCCCCGGCGGCAGGCGTTGGCCGCCGCTGAGTTGCAGCGCGGCGTTGGAAGGTGGCAGCGGCGTGGCCAGCAGCGCGCGCGTGCGCCACGACAGCGTGGTCCGCAGGCTGTTGCCCCAGGCGCCTTCATTGCGCCCTTGCAGCGCGGCGCTGCCGAGCACGCCGCTAAGTACGCCGCTAAGTACGCCGTTGAGGGCGCCCTGCGCCACGCCGCCCGCATTGAGCGTTGAATTGCCGTGCTCATGCACGATGCGCACGACCCAGGCTTCTCGCCCGCCCTGCTCGAAGAAGCTGGCCACGGCATAGGGCAACAGGCCTGGCCCGTCGAAACCGCCATAGAGCTGGCGGTAGGCGTCGAAACTCTCCACGCGCACGGCGCGGCTGCGTTGGCGTCCGCGGGCCGGGTCGCACATGCGCCAGTCGTTGCTGTGTTCGGGCGATGCATCCACCCGCGGCACCCGGCAGGGCCCGCGCGGCGCCACGCCGACGAAGGCGCAGGCGTCCAGCCGCACGCCGGTGAGGCGGCGGATGGGCTCGGGCGGCAGGGTGTAAACGCCTGGCGCGCCAAGCGCGATGCGGTCAAGGGCTGGCATGAAGTGGACGCGGTGTCAGCACAGTTGCGGTGTTAGTCAATCACTCGACTTCCACACCTTCGTGCACCAGATGCAGTTCCTCCATCGCCACCTCACCCCCGCCCTTGGCCGCCAGCGTGGGCCCGACCCACTTCTTGGGCTGGGCCTTCTTGAGCCTGAAGCTCATCACCGGCTGGCGGGCTTCGTCCAGCAGCGTGATGGTGACGGTGCGCGGGTCGTGGTCGCCTTCGCGCACGGCCTTGATCCACTGGAAGAGGTCGGTCGAACCGATGAGCCCGCGCTTGAGCGTGATGTCGTCGTTCTTGAAGGTGTTGGCGACTTTGCGCACGGTGTTGAACTTCTCGTTGCCGCTGCGGTATTCGGAATAGCTGATCTCGGTGCCCAGGCCGCTGACGTCCGAGAAGCCGGCGACGACCGTGGATTCGTCGCCCACACCCAGTGAAACCAGGTAGTTGAAGGCGCCGTAGGGGTTGTCTCTGAAGGTGGCCATGGGGGTTGCTCCCTGAGTGGGTGATGTGCGTGATGGGGTGGAATCAGCTCTTGGCGTCGGCCGTCCACTGGCCGACGCGGAAGATGACGAATTCAGCCGGCTTCACCGGCGCCACACCCACGAGGCAGATCATTCGGCCGTTGTCGAGGTCGTTCTGCGTCATCGTCGTGCGGTCGCAGCGCACGAAATAGGCCTGCTCCGGTTTTTCGCCCAGCAACGCACCGTCGCGCCACAGCACCAGCAGGAAGTCTTCGACCATGCGCCGCACATTGGCCCACAGCCGCTCGTTGTTGGGCTCGAAGACGGCCCACTGCGAGCCCTTGTCGAGCGTGTGCTCCATGTAGATGAAGAGCCGGCGCACGTTGACGTATTTCCACTCGGGGTCTGAACTCATCGTGCGCGCGCCCCAGACGCGGTTGCCGCGGCCTTCGAAGAAGCGCAGGCAGTTCACGCCTTCGGGGTTGAGCACGTCGTTGCGGCCCTTGTTGATGTTGAGCTCGAAGCGCGTCAGGCCGCGCACCACCTCATTTGCCGGCGCCTTGTGCACGCCGCGTTCGATGTCGCTGCGGGCGTAGATGCCGGTGACGAAGCCGCTGGGCGGCAGCATCAGACGGCGCTGCGGCGCGCCTTGGCTGGCACGTTCGGTCGGGTCGAGGATCTCGATCCAGGGGTGGTACATCGCCGCGTACTTGCTGTCGAAGCGGCCGCGGAAATTGCGGATCTCGTTCATCGACGACTGCTTCGGCGCATCCACCACCGCGATGCGGTAGCGCAGCCGTTCGGCGTGGGCGACGAGTGCGCTGGCGGTGGCGAAGGAGGTGTCGGTGTCCACCATGTCGCCGCTGTCGGGCAGGGCGACGATGGCGATGTCCTCGATGTCGCCCAATGCGGCCAGGCCGGTGGCGGGCATGGTGGCGTCGTCGGGATCGGCGTCGCGGCCGGCAAAGTCGCTGTCGGTGGCCATGGTGCCGTCGTCACCCGTGGCCAGACGCGGGCTCGTGTTGCCTTGCAGGGCGGCCATCAGCCGCGCGGGCAGGAACAGCGGCTCGGGGTCGGCCGCGGGCGCGGGGTCCCAGTCGAGCCAGGCCACTGCGTTTTCGTCTTCGGGGTCGTTGCGCTGCAGGATCTTGCCGATGTAGCGTTTCTGGTCGGGGTGGCTGGCCAGTTCGTCATAGACGTCCACGCGCTCGGCATCGACGCTGACGGTGACGCGCATTTCCAGCAACTGGATCAGGTCGGTCGCGCCAGGCACCACGGTGGCGGCGTTGCGGATGAAGGTCTGCAGACCCGCCGCGTCCACCTGCACAACGGCCAGTTGCGCCAGGCTGACCGGCGCGTTGCCCAGCGGGATGGCGCCGCCGCCGGGAATGATCTCGACCACCGCGCCGGCTTTCGCGCGCTTGACCTGCACCACGCCGCCACCACTGTCGAAGGCCAGGTTCTTCGACCGCAGAACGTCGGCGCGCACATGCACTTCACCCATCGCACCGGGCCAGCGGGCGCGCCAGGTGGCGCTGCCGCCACCGCTGACGGCCACCGCGCGGCGGGCGCAGCCGTCGTAGTCGGTCGCAGGGGTGTTCTGAACGAAGACGCGCGACACATAGAGCCGGCGGCCGCCGTTCATGAAGAAGGCGCGCGCGGCATGCGCCAGGTAGTTCACGCGCTCGTCGCCGTCGGGCAGCGTGGGCTCCAGGCCGCCATACACACGCTCGAATTCGGTGAAGCTCGTGATCAGGCGCGGCTCATTGCTGCTGGGGCCCAGGCGGTACCACACCGGGCCGTAGCGTGTGAGGCCGGTCATGCCGGTGGTGCTGGTGGGCACACCCTCCAGGCTCTTGGCGCGGAAGCTGACTTCTTCGACGTAGACGCCGGGGGCAAGGTATTCGGGCATGGGGCTTCCTTTCGGGGGGCAGGCTTCTAGATCAACAGCGGGGGTTGGCCGCGCAGCAGACGGCCGAGCGGGAGGTCGATGACACGGTCGTTGACAGCGACGAAGCCGACCGGCAGCGCTTCGCCGCGCAGCACGGCGTCGCTGTCGGCCAGGCTGGCCGGGGTCTCGATGGGCATGTCCCACAGTGGGTCGATGCCGGGCAACGAGACGTTCGGCGGCACGGCTTCTGCGGCTGCAAACACACGCAGCCGCACCTGCAACACCGACCCGACGCCTAACGCGGACGGGTGGTGGCGAATGAGGAGCAGGAACTCACCCCGCTCGTCGACCATCGCGCGGCCGACCACGGTGGACAGTGCCAGCACCGGCTGTGCGGCCGGCACGGTGGCCAGCACGCGCGCCCAGCGCGCTGGGCGTTCGGGCCGTGGTCCGGACGCTGCGCGCATGACATGGGCACGCAGGCCGGTGACCATCTGGCTGATGGGATAGGCTGCCGCAGGGAACAGCAGCGGCCTGCAGCCGCGTGAAGGCGTGGCCGCGGCGGCCCCGGCTGTTGTTGGGGCATTCGCCAGACTGGGCAGCTGGATCTGCAGCCGTCGCGGCACGAAGCGGCGGCGGTCTGCGTCGGGTGCGTACAGCGCCTCAGACTGGTCGAACAGGCGCAGGGTGACCGTGCGCGGCTGCGCCGCGTAGTAGGCGTCGTAGCGCAGCACATGGCGGTTGGAGTCGTGGCGCTGGAAGGCCTGGCGGGCGTTTCCGAACGCCAAGTCGTCATGCGTCAGCATCACCGGCGACAACATCGGCTGTTCACGCGCGGCGTCGATCGGTTCGATGCCCAGCGCCAGGCTCTGCAGGCTTTCGCTGAAGCGTTCTGACAGCAGCTGGTTCATGCCGGCCGCGCGCCAATGACAGCGGTGACCACATCGGGGTCGCGCTGGTTGGCCGGCACGCGTGATCCGTCGATGCGCGTGACACGCGCCACGTAGGGCACCGACAGTCGGTAGTCCACTGGCAGCGAGTCGAAGATGCGCATCAGCGCTTCGGTGTCGATGTCTTCCAGCACCAGCTGCAGCGATTCGTTCGGCGCCCAGTCCGCCGCCTGCATCAAGAGCGGGCCGGCCAGGATGGGCGTGTCCTCGATGGCCTGCAGGGTGCGGCCCATGATGAGGTGTTCGTTTTCGGCGTTGTCGGCCCAGGCAGTGAGCAGGAAGTGCAGGTCCAGCGCCAGGTGCGACCGGCCGTCGTTCAGGCCCACGCCCGACCAGGCCGCGCGCATCGTCTTGTTGAAGTCCACGCGGTACAGAAAGATCGTCAGCGCAGGGCGGGCGACGAGCAAGGCCAGGCTCGTGGAATCGAAATCCTCGGTGCGCACGATGGCCACGCTGGTGGGTGTGCCGGCGATGGGTTCGTCGTCGCGAAAGCGCAGCTCCAGCAGGCGGCGGATGCTGCGCCCGGTGGCGGAGATGCTGCGGAAGCCGGCCATCGTGCTCAGTGCTCCACGGCGATGGTGCCGTAGCGCGCTTCGTAGTCGCGGATGCAGCCCTGCATCAGTTCGGCAAACTGCTTCAGGTGCGCGGGTGCTGCCACCAGTTGCGCCTGCACGAGCTCGCGGCTGCCGTCGTAGGCCTGCGCAAAGTCAAGCAGGAATTCGAGCCGGTTGAAGCCGATGCGCAAATGGTTGGCGTAGCGGCGCTCCTGGGCAGGCGCGGAGGAAGGATCGGAAGTGGACGGGTCCATGCGGTACGGGGTGGCGTGCTGAGCCTTCCTTCGCAATCGCCGTGCCCGTTGCGGCTGCGGTACGCAGACAGCGCCAAGTGCTTGTCAGCCTTGGGTTTTGTCTTTTCGGTTCGGACCCGGCCGGGGGCCTTGCGACAGCGACTGTGACAGTGGCTGTGACAGGCCTTGCGGGGCGGGTGCTGCACCCGGGGTGCGCTGTGTGACGCCGCCTGTGACAATGGGCACTGTCAAAGGACTGGGCTGGGCGCGTGAAGGTCGTACTTGCTGAGCTTGCGGTACAGCGTCATGCGCGACCAGCGCAATTGCTCGGCAGCGGCGGACTTGTTCCAGTGCGTCTGGTCCAGCGCCGCCAGCAGCATCGCACGTTCATCCAGCGGCGCCGGTGGCGGCGTGTGTGCTGTCACATACGTCGGCAAGTGGCGGCAGTCGAGTGCGCCGCCGTCGGCCTGCAGCGCCGCGGATTCCAGCACGTTCTTCAGTTCACGAACATTGCCCGGCCAGTCGTAGCGGCCCAGCAGTCGGCGCGCGGAATCGCTGATGCCGTTGACCTGCAGGTCATGCCGCACTTGCACCTCGGCCAGAAAGTGGGTGATGAGTTCGTCCAGGTCGCCGCGCCTTTCGCACAGCGGCAACAGTTCGACGCGCGCGATGTTGAGGCGGTAGAACACGTCCTTGCGGAACAGGCCCTGGCGCACACGTTCCTGCAAGTCCTGGTGGGTGGCGGCGACCACGCGCACATCGACGCGGTCGGTGCGCAGGCCGCCGACGCTGAAGACTTCGCCGGTTTCAAGAAAGCGCAGCAAGCGCGCCTGCGCCTGCGGCGCCATGTCGCCAATTTCGTCCAGGAAGAGCGTGCCGCCGGCGGCCAGGCGGATCTTGCCGGGGTAGGCCGCGTGCGCGCCGGTGAAGGCGCCGCGGGCGTGGCCGAAGAGTTCACTTTCGATCAGCGCTTCAGGCAGCGCGGCACAGTTCAGTGCGATCAGCGGCTGCGCGTGGCGCGGGCTCTTGGCGTGCAGGTAGCGCGCCACCATGTCCTTGCCGGTGCCGGTGTCGCCAGTGATCAGCACCGTGGCGCTGCTGCGGGCGATGCGGTCGAGCTGCTCGCGCAGCGCCACCATCGGCCGGCTGTGGCCCAGCAGCAGGGAAGCGGCTGCAGCGGCTGCAGCGGCTGCAGCAGCTGCAGCTGCAGGCTCGGCCGGCTCGGCCTTGTGGCCGGCGGAGATCATCGAAGGGGTGTGATGCCGTGCATGGGAGGCGCAGCATTCGCCCTCGCACCCCCAGCGGCAATCCCTAGTCCGCTGAATCATTGAAACGGACGGTGGGGAACGCGCGATGCGGGATGCGCTGCAAGGCGCAAAGCACAGCAATGCCCATAGGCATTGCGAGCATTTGCAACGCCGCAGCGCGCCCGCAGCGCACGGACAGCACCGTTCCGATTTCAGTGATTCAGTGGACCAGTCCACCGGCTGGGTTACATCAAGCAACCTTGTTGTGTTGCGTTGGGCTGCCCTGGCTTACTTGATCCACAGCCGCACTGCATCCCAGGCGCGGCCAAAGAAGCCGGCCAAGCCGACCGGCTCCAGAACCACCAGCGGCCGGGTCGTGATCGTGTTGCCGCCGGCCGTCATGATCTTGATCGTGCCCACCGCCTGGCCCTGGGTCAGCGGCGCCAGCAGCGGGTCGGTGCGTTCCAGTGTGGTCTTGATCTTGTCGCCCTCGCCCTTGGGCACGGTGACGACCAGCCCACCCGGTGCGCCGAGCTTGGCCTCGGGCTTGTCGCCCTTCCACACCGGCACGGTGGCCAGCGGTTTGCCGGCTTCGAAGAGGCGCACCGCGTCCCAGGCTTGCCAGCCCCAGTTGAGCAGCTTCTGGCTTTCGGCCGCGCGGGCTTCGCGGCTGGCGGTGCCCATCACCACGCTGAGCAGGCGGCGCTTGCCGGCGGGGGTGTCGCGCACCGCACTGGCCACCAGACAGTATCCGGCGGCTTCGGTGAAGCCGGTCTTCATGCCGTCCACCGTGGGGTCGCGGCCCAGCAGCATGTTGCGGTTGTCCTGCTTGATGTTGTTGAAGGTGTACTGGCGCATCGAATACAGCGCGTAGAAGTCCGGGTGGTCGGTGGCGATGTGGGCAGCGACCGTGGCCACGTCGCGCGCGCTGCTGTAGTGGCCCGCTTCGCTCAGGCCCGCCACGTTCTTGAACTGCGTGTTCTTCAGGCCCCAGGCTGCGGCCTGGCGGTTCATCTGCGCAACGAAGAGTTCCACCGTGCCGCTGGTGCCTTCGGCCAGTGCGATGGCGGCGTCGTTGCCGCTTTGCACGATCAGGCCGCGCAGCAGTTCAGCCACCGTCGGGGTCATCAGGGTGTCGATGAACATCAGCGACCCGCCGCTCTTGCGCTCTTCCCAGGCGCGTTTGGACACCGACAACTTCTGTTCCAGCGTGAGCTTCCTGTCGCGCACGGCGTTGAAGACGAGGTAGGCCGTCATCAGCTTGGTCAGCGACGCCGGGTCGGCCTGCGCGTCGGCATCACGTTCGGCCAGAACCTGGTTGCTGGCCAGGTCGATCAGGACGTACTGCCGCGCCGCAATTTCGGGCGGCTGCGGGGTCTGGGCGATGGCGGCCGACGCGAAGGCGGCAAGAACGAAGCCGAGCAGGAAGGCAAGAGTCGATTTCATGGAAGGTGGCGGAAATTCAAGTGCCACTGCGTGAAGCCCACGCCGCGACAACGATCTGTTTGAGCACGGCCAACTGCCCGTGGAAGAAGTGTCCGGCGCCTGGCAGCACGGTCACCGGAAGGGCTTGGGGTCGCGCCCAATCGAAGACATCGGACAGCAGCACCACATCGTCTTTCTCGCCGTGGATGACGAGGGTGTCGGCGGGCACGGTGGGCACTGCGAAGGACTTCACCGCCGGGCCGACGAGCACGATGCGTTCTGAGGCTGCGCCTGCCGCAGCCAGACGCGCCGCGGCTTGTGATGCCATCGCGCCGCCGAAAGAAAAACCGGCAAGCACCAGGGGCTGCGCGGTCGGCTGATGAGCAGCCCGCTGAGCGGCCAAGTGAGCAGCCACCACGGCCAGCGCGTCGTCAACCTCACCACGGCCTTCGTCCCAGACACCCTGTGACGCGCCGACGCCGCGGAAGTTGAAACGCACCGCCGTGTAGCCCAGTTGCACGAAGGCGCGCGCCAGCGTCTGCACGACCTTGTTGTCCATCGTGCCGCCGTGCAGCGGGTGCGGGTGGCACAACACGGCCAGGCCGCGCGGTTTGCCTTCGGCGGGCGTGTCGATGGCACATTCAATGGCCCCTGCCGGGCCGGCGATGCTGCTGCGCAGCGTGGAGGAATTCATCGGCCCACGTCGGGTGCCAGCAGCAAGCGCTGCACGACCTGGCCAGCCTTCAGATGGCTTTCCACGATCTCGTCGATGTCCTGCGCATCGACGTAGGTGTACCAGGTCTCTTCCGGATAGACCACCGCCACCGGCCCGCCGGCGCAGCGGTCCAGGCAGCCGGCCTTGTTGACACGCACGCCGCCGGGGCCGGCCAGGCCCGCCGATTTGACGCGCGATTTGCAATGGTCGAAGGCGGCCTGTGCGCCCTGGTGGGCGCAGCAGGCTTCGCCGCCCTTGCGTTCATTCAGGCAGAAGAAAATGTGGTGCTTGTAATAGCTCATCCGCGGGATTGTAGGGAAGACCCTAGCGACGGCCCGCCGCGATCAAAAAGTCAGTGGCGACCCGCCGCGCTGGACAGCCGCGACAGCATCCAGCCGATGGCCGCGTAGGGCCACAACCACCCGATCCACTGCGCCAGGCCGTGGAAGCGAACGAAGCGGCCCTGCTCCCAGGCCTGCAGGCTCTGCGCGAAATACGGGTTGTCGGGTGCCTGCGCCACGATGGCCACCAGCGCCGTCAACGCCATCAGCCCCACGCCCGCCACCAGGCGGCGCGGCAGCGGCGTGCTCAAGAGCGCGAGCACGCTGCCCAAGACAAGGCCGGGCACCGTGCGCGCGCCCATCCAGCTGCCGGCGTGCTCGGGGCCGAAGTTCAGCAGCGTGGACAGCGTCATGCCGGCCATCCCGAAGGCCACCGCCCCCAGCACCATCACGGCCCGCCGCCAGCCTGGTGCGACGACCGAAAAGGCCACCAGGCAGGGCGCCAGCAGACCCAGCGCCACGATTGCCGTTTCCGTGATCGGCCGCAGCGGCGTGGCAGCCACGGCCGGTGCCGCCAGCAGTTGCAGCGCGGGGTCGGCCCAGGGCACGCCCTGCAACAGCATCAGCAGCCATTCGCGCAGCCGCTCGCCCACTTGGCCCAGACCCAAGGGCACGGGGGCGGGGAACAGGAGTCCCACCGGCCACAACACCAGCAGCGCCAGCGCAAACGCGGCATCGCCCGAAAACCAGCGCGCCCGCAGGGTGTTCCAGCGGTCCACCCAGCCCGCGGCATGCACGGCCAGCGCCAGCAGCCCGCCGGCCAGCGCACCGGCCACGTTCATCGCGAAGTCTTCGCGCGCGGGCACGCGGCCGGGTACGAAGTGCTGCAGCTCTTCGCAGCCGTACGACAGGGCCGCGGCCAGCGCCACCGCCAGCGCGACGGCGGGCCCGGCACGCCAGCCGCTGCGCTGCGCAGCCACGGCCAAGAGGCCACCCAGGGGCAGGTAGCCAAACAGGTTCGACCAGACGTCGAAAGCCGACTGGTGCAAAGCGCTGGGCAACCACGCCAGCGCAGCCAGCGTCTGCCCGGGCGGCCAGCGCCAGCCTTCGAAGGGGTAGAGGCTGGCGTAGAGAACGAGCACCGCATACACCAGCGCCAGCCAGGTCGCGGAACTGCGGTGCTGGACGCGGTTCATGCCCAACTCAGAAAGGCTTGACGACCACCAGGATCACGATGGCCGCAAAGAGCAGCACCGACACTTCGTTGAAGACGCGGTACCAGCGGTGACTGCGCTTGTTGACCATTTGCTCAAAACTGCGCAGCAGCGTGCGGCAGACATGGTGGTAGCCGATCGCGCCCACCACCAGCAGCAGCTTGGCATGCATCCAGCCCTGGCCCTTGCCGACTCCGTAGCCCAGCCAGAGCCAGAAGCCAAAGACCAGAGCCGCCACCATCAGCCCGCCTGAAAAGCGATACAGCTTGCGCGCCATCAGCAGCAGGCGTTCGCGTTCGGCGTGGCTGTCCGCCGGCACCATCGCCAGGTTGACGAAGAGCCGTGGCATGTAGAAAAGGCCCGCAAACCAGCTGGCGACGAAGATGATGTGAAAGGCCTTGACCCACAGGTATCCGCTGCTCATGCACGGGATTATCGGGGCCACAAAACGCACCCCAGCCAAAGCCGGGCCGGACAAAAAAAGAGCCCCGACCAAAGCCGGGGCTGGGAAGCCTTATCGCTGTCATCACGCTAAGGCACCTGCTCAGGGAGGAAAAGCAGGGAACAACGGCCTCGCGGCTATCATTCACCGATCACTTTAGCAGATCAAAAAACGACACGCCACGCAGGTTTCACCGCATAGCGGGGCGGCCTGGGCGGCAATCTGGAGCCTGTCTTGCCCCACCTCCCACCGTTTCCGATCAGCCGCCCGCGCCGCCTGCGCCGCGACGCCTTCACACGTGCGCTGGTGCGTGAAACCCGGCTGGCCGCAGAGGACCTGATCCTGCCGGTGTTCCTTCTCGACGGCCAGGGTCTGTCGCAGGACGTGGCCAGCATGCCCGGCGTGCAGCGGCGCTGCCTGGACGGCCTGTACGCGGTGGCCGAAGAGTGCCTGCAACTGGGTGTGCCGGTGATGGCGCTGTTCCCGGTCATCGACCCCGCGCTCAAGACACCCGAGGGCAAGGAAGCCACCAACCCTGAAGGCCTGGTGCCGCGCGCGGTGCGCGAACTGAAGAAGCGCTTTCCCGAACTCGGCCTGCTGACCGACGTCGCGCTGGACCCCTACACCAGCCACGGCCAGGACGGCCTGCTCGACGACACCGGCTACATCCTCAACGACGTGACGGTGACTGTCCTGAAGAAGCAGGCGCTGCTGCATGCGCAGGCCGGCGTGGACATCGTGGCGCCCAGCGACATGATGGACGGGCGCATTGGCGCGATCCGCCAGGAACTCGAATCGAACGGCGCGATCCACACCCGCATCATGGCCTACAGCGCCAAGTACGCGAGCGCCTTCTACGGCCCCTTTCGCGACGCGGTGGGCAGCAAGGGCAACCTCGGCAAGAGCGACAAGAAGGTTTACCAGATGGACCCCGGCAACAGCGACGAAGCGCTGCGCGAGGTGGCGCTGGACATTGCCGAAGGCGCCGACATGGTGATGGTCAAGCCCGGCATGCCGTACCTGGACATCGTGCGGCGCGTGAAGGACGAGTTCCGCATGCCGACCTTTGTCTATCAAGTCAGCGGCGAATACGCGATGCTCAAGGCAGCAGCCGCCAACGGCTGGCTCGACCATGACGCGGTGATGATGGAGTCCTTGCTGGCCTTCAAGCGCGCCGGCGCTGACGGCGTGCTGAGCTACTTCGCGCTTGACGCAGCGCGCCTGCTGCGTGCGCGCTGAAAGCCGGTTGAGAGCCAGCCCCAGCGCGGCCTGCCGCCAAAGCCCATACAGCCCATGCGCTACTTCCACATCAACGGTGAGCAGTTCAATGAACTGCCGACGATGCCTGATGCGCTGCCGCCCACCGGGTTTCTGTGGGTGGGCAGCGCGCGGCGCGAATTTGAGGTCGGCGCGGCGGAACTGCAGCAACTGCTGCAGCGCTGGACCGGCGGGCAGCTGGTGGACCTGCATGTCTCCGACCTGCTGAACAACCAGTTGCCCAGCCACTTCGACTACACGTCCTGGTACGACCTGATGGTCTTCCGCCGCCTGGCAGCGGGCGCCGGCAGCGAAGGCCTCTTCGTCGATGAAGGGCGCGGCACGATGGCCAGCGCGCGGCAGGCGCTGCTGGCCATCGACACGAGCCCGGTCGGCTTTGCGGTCTTTGACCGCGTGCTCCTCACCGTGCACCCCACCGACTGTGCCGTGCGCGACTACTTCGCCCAGCGCCTGTTGGCGCAAGCCACGTCGGCAGAAACACGCGGCGCCGCGCGAATGCCCAGCAGCCCGGCCGACCTGATGCTGCGCATGATCAACCACATGGTCGACAGCTACCTGGACTTGCGCCGCCTGCTCACCAAACAGCTGGTGTATCTGCAGCAGGAACTGCTCGACCCCCGGAGCCGCTTTGAAGACTGGTCGATGCTGCTGGAGTCGCGCAACGCGCTGCACATGCTGGAAGACACCTGCGAAGACCAGCGCGCCGCCGTGCAGGAATGGATCGACGCGCTGGACGAATGGCCGGCCGAAGCCAACAGCCAGGCCCAGCGCGACCGCGAACTGCTGCGTGTGCGTTCACGCGATGTGCTGGAACACGTGGAACGTGTGCTGACGCACGTGCGCCGCCTCGAACAAAGCGCCGAGACGGCAGTGCAGATGCACTTCTCCGCCCTGGGCCACCGCACCAACGACATCATGCGCACGCTGACGGTGCTGACGGCCATCTTCCTGCCGCTGAACTTGATCACGGGCTTCTTCGGCATGAATTTCGACGGCCTGCCGCTGATCCACCAGCGCACAGGCGTGTGGATCGCCCTCGCGATGATGGCGGCGGTGGTGGTGGGGTTGTTGCTGCTCTTCCGCCGCAAGCGCTTCATCGGCGCGCGTGAGTCATGACGCCATCAGGCCATGAGGCCATGACGACATGAGGCCCACCGCACGCCAGCTCTGGGTCTTGGTGCTGCTGACCCTGGTGTGGGGCCTGAACTGGCCGGTGATGAAGGTGGGCGTCAGCGGTCTGCCCGGCGCGCCGATGGCCTACCCGCCACTGGCCTTTCGCGCGCTGTCGATGGTGTTCGGTCTGCCCGTGCTGGCGGCAGCGCTGCTGTGGTTGAAGGTGCCCTTCACGGTGCCGCGCCGCCACTGGCGCGAAGTGGCGCTGCTGGCGCTGCTCAACATGGTGGTCTGGCACGTCATCGTCATCATCGCCGTGTCGCAGCTCAGTTCGGGCCGGTCGGCGATCCTCGGCTACACGATGCCGATCTTTGCCGCGCTCTGGGGCTTTGCGCTCTGGCATGAACGCCTGGCACTGCGCCAGGCGTTGGGCGTGGCGGCGGCAGCGCTGGGTGTGGTGCTCTTGCTGGCCGGTGAATTCACGCGCTTCAGCGGTGCACCGTGGGCCGCGCTGGCAGTGCTGGTCGCGGCCGCGGTATGGGCGCTGGGCACGCACCAACTGCGGCGGTCCACGCTCGCGCTGCCGTTGCTGACCATCGTGTTCTGGATGACGGCCATCACGACCGTCGTCATGAGCCTCTTGACGCTGACCTTCGAGCGCGGCGTCTGGCGCGCACCCGAGCCGCACGTCTGGGCATCGATCGCCTACAACGCGGTGGGTGTGTTCGGCTTTGCCCATGCGGCCTGGTTCTACCTCGCGCGCACCATGCCGCCAGTGGCCAGTTCCATCAGCGTGATGCTGATTCCCGTGCTGGGCGTCTTCAGTGGCGCGCTGCTGCTGGGCGAGGCGCTGCACTGGCAGGACTGGACGGCGGTGGCGTTGATGGTGGCCGCCATTGGCCTCGTGTTGCTCAGCCCCAAGGACACGCGCTGACGCTACAACTGCGGCTGCCTTGGAGACCCTACAACTGCCGCTGACGCGTGGACCCTACAACTGCCGCTGACGCGTGGACCCTACAACTGCCGCTGACGCGTGGACCCTACAACTGCCGCTGACGCGTGGACCCTACAACTGCCGCTGACGCGCCAGGGGCGGATTGCGCTCAAAGTA